>Ga0114976_10000881_pt1 | contig 18819 bp, 7 predicted proteins | sample S_130805_EF_Meta_FD_87319 | JGI IMG/M metagenome (GOLD analysis project Ga0114976, IMG submission 87319) | Freshwater microbial communities from Lake Simoncouche, Canada to study carbon cycling - S_130805_EF_MetaG | ecosystem: Environmental > Aquatic > Freshwater > Lake | place: Lake...
AAACAAGAAATTATATAACAATAGATTCAGTAATCAATGATTACATTGATGAAAGTGAACAATCAGTCCACAAATATGCTAAATTATATAATATAGCAGTGAGGGGCATGGAAAAGCTTGGGCTAGATTTTTTTTATAAAATCAGAACAGTTAAAATACCAATTGACACAACAAACTATACTGCTGAACTGCCTAATGATTATATTAGTTATACTAAGATTGGTGTATTAAACTCAGTAGGAGAAATTATTCCTTTGAAGTTTAATAATAAAATGACTTATTATGCAGACCAGCAGCCAGATAGACTTGCTTTAACTCAAGATAATACATTGGCTACTTGGTATCAATCTGATTTGCCTTTATGGTTTAATTATTGGGATGGATATGGATTTAATAATATTTATGGCTTACCAAGTGGTTCGCCATTTGTAGGTTCATTTAATATAGACGACTCTAATGGAGTGGTTCTTTTAAACCAATATTTTTATTATTCTTATTTGATGATAGAATATTTATCTAGTGGAAATCCAGATGAGCCATTTAGAATACCTATTCAATTTAGAGAGGCATTATTATCATTTTTAGCTTGGAGAGATATAGCATCTATGCCAAGTACAAGAAAGGGTAATTTAGGCGATAAAAGAGATAGGAAGCAAGAATTTTACAATCAAAGAAGAATTGCTAACGCTCAATTTAAGCCATTGTATTTGATGCAAGCTTACGAACAAAATTTAGACACACAAAGAATGACTGTAAAAGCTTAGAAATAGATGCCAATTATAAATAACCCGTTTAATGGTAAGCTGAATTTAGATGTTGCTCAATATAGAATTTCCAATGGAGATTATATTGATGCATTGAATATAACTAAAGATTCGCAAGGTGTTGGTAACGATATGGTTGTTGCTAATATTTTAGGTAATACTGAAATAGCATATACACTGCCTGCGGGGGATAATAAAGTAATTGGGTTTTATCCAGACAAAGTAAGAGATAGAGCTTATTATTTTCTTTGGAATAGTAATGGTTATAATAGTATATTATATTATAATGCTAGCACAGAAGTTATTGTAAAAGTTTTAGAAAGCAAAACAGATAGTGATGGAATTGATATTTTAAATTTTAATCCTTCTTATAAAGTTTTATCAGTTAATATATATTATAGAGATGTAGAAGGAGATATATTATTTTTTAATGATGGGTTAAATCCACCTAGGAATATAAATATTTTAGCTAATTATGGCACTTCTTGGAAAGCCGAATACCTTTTAGTAATAAAAGCTCCTCCAGTAATGCCAGCAAAAGTTGTTTATGAAGATGCAGTACTTGCACCAACTACTACTACAACAACAATAGCACCGACATATTATTATTCAAGTACAATAACAGGGGCTTGTAATAGAACGGGGGGGAGTGTTGTAACTTCACCAACATGGAGTGGCGGAGTAATGTGCGCAGCTTCGGGAGGGGATACCGTTAGTTCTTCTACATTTGTAACGTTAACTAGAGATACAGTATATTATCTATCTTATAGCGGAAATACAATACAAATTAAAACAACAGTAGGCGTATCACCTGATGCAGATGTTTTAAGCGTTGGCTGCACTGCATGCCCATTACCTATACCAACACAAAGTTCAAATGAATTTTCTGTCAACAACCTTCGTAATAAATTATTTCAATTTACATATAGATACGTTTATGATAATAATGAAAAATCTGTATGGAGTTCAAGAAGTATTGTTCCGTTACCGCAACAACCAACTTTGCAATTTACTGATAATGTATTTTCAAATAATGCTCGTATATCAATATCTGTTTCTACTGGAGGTGTAAATGTCCAAAAAATAGAATTAGCATTTAGAGAAACAACTAATGGAATAACTAGCGATTGGTACCTAATTACTCAAATTGATAAAGCAGTTTTAGCTATATTAGATAATGATATATTTACATTTAATTTTTATAATGATAGTATTTATAATTTATTAGATATAAACGAAACAGCACAATTACAAGACTGGGTTCCACAAAAAGCAAATGCTGCTGAATTGGCAAATGGAAATGTATTATTGTATTCTGGGATTACAGAGGGATATGATAAAACCGATATGGTTATGAATGTGGCAACAACAAGTGATTCTAGTGATTTCTTTTTAGATAATGCTGGCTTATTATTTTTTGCAACTTGTAACGGAACTGATAGTGGAAGTATTGGAACAATAATGAAAGTTTATGTTTTTGGTACAGGAACAAATAATACGGGGATAGTTAATATATTAAACAATCCGGCTGGTATTTATGTTATAAATGCGCAAAGTAATACAGGTTCAGATATTGGTATAAGTTACACCTATGCTAGTTCAACTCCTTTATTAGTATCAACTTTATTAACTTCTATTGGAGCCGCGTTGACTGCAAATGGATGGGTAATTACAATATTGGATAATGTTTTAACGGCTACATATTCTGCAGGGTTTATATTATACTCAAGTGGGGTTAAATATTATTTAGCATCAGGTTCTCCAGATAATACAACATTTGCTAATGCTTCTGATTCTGGTTATCAATATGCAATTCAGTATTTTGATGCAGAAGGAAGAACAATAGGCGCACAAACAGATGTAGATAATAATGCTGCATTTAATACGCCTGCATCAATAGATGGGATAAGATTTTGTCAAACATTTTTAAATATTTATAATACACCTCCGTTAGAGGCAATGTATTATCAAATTTTAAGGTCAAATAATACCACTTATAATAAAAGATTATTTTGGATTAGTAAAGCAGCATATTCTAGTGTAAATGTAATAGGTTCAACATTACCAAGATTTGCTTATATTGATATAAGTAATATACAAGTATATAACGAGCAGATTAGTTCTACTACAAATGTAGTTTCTTATAATTATACGGAAGGGGATAGAATTAAGTTCTTGAAAAGATATGATGTTCAAAATACAGCACTTACTTTGCCAAGTCAATATGATTACGAAATAGTTGGCACTGAAGCTAGTATTGAATATAATATACCAAATAATCCAAATACATATACAGCTACAGGAAATTTTTTGAAAATAAGATTTGTTTCTGGAGAAATGGATTCATTATATTTTAATTTTACAGGTGCAGAAGATTTTCAGCATTACCAAATATTATTATATAATTACACATCTAATGTTGCAGCTAATCAAAGATTATTTTATGAATTTGGCAAATGTTTTGGAATAGGCAATCCCGGAACCGCAAATGCTTACCATATTGGTCTTGAGCATACTCAGACAGCAGCAGCTGGGCCAAATCATTATGCTACAATATCTGGAACAAATGGTGATTTATTTTATAGAAAAAGAACTGTTCCATATAGTGATAATTATTCAGAGCAATCTAATTCTATATTTATAGAAACAATTGGGGCAAGTACTAGTTTAATTAAGACATTGTATATAACAGTTAATCCTGTTATTACTAATTCAGCTTATTTAATTCAAAATCAAACAGAGCAAACCGCATATTTTGGCGCTGGTTCATTCCCTGAGTTTGCAGATGGGAATTATTTTTTCTATAATTTATCATTATCATCAGTTTTAACAAGTTTTAAAGGTACAGTTAAAATATTTTCTGATGGCACTTCTATATTTTCTTTGTATGCTATAATATGTAATGCATCAGCAACACCTAAATACAAAGTAAACTTATTACCAACTGAAATAAACAATATTGCGCAGTCAGGCGCAGGGGGTGTGGATGTTACATATGAAATGGATGTTCAAGTAAGTATTCCAGCAAATTCAAAAGTTTGGGTAGTAGCTCAATCTACAAATGATGGAAATGCTAATAATAAAATTACTATTTTTGATTTCCCTATAGATTTTTCAATAGTAAAAAACAACACTATAGATATTATAGAATCAAGTTTTAGTGATAACTATAATTTAGTTACAAATAGCAATGGTAGACCTTCTGTTATAGACGAAAATGCAGCTAAGAGATATTTCCCAACTTTAATTAGATTTGGGCAATCATATCAATTTAATACAAATATTAATGGCACTAATAGATTTTACTACGAAAATTTTGATGAATACGATAGAAGCTTTGGTGATGTAATAAGATTGCATGTTAGAGATAGATATTTAAAGGTTTACCAAAAGTTCAAAGTAGGTAATGTGCCTATTTTAACACAAATAGTTAAGGATAGTGCCAATAATCCATTACAAGCAAATACCGATACCTTAATTAATAAGATTCAGTATTATTCTGGTGATTACGGCATTGGAGATGCGGCAACAAGCCTTGCATGGAATAATTTTGCTGATTACTTTGTAGATAATTATAGAGGTGTAGTTTGTAGATTAAGTCAAGATGGTATTACGCCAATAAGTATCACGAACAAGATGAATGCATTCTTTGTGGCTACTCTTAGCGCTTATAGACAAGAATTAAATAATGGCATTTCAAATGAATTAACATATTTAGGTAACCCTTGTATTTATGGAGTATTTGATGCTTATACTAATAAGTATATAATTGCTATGGAGGAAATTAATAGATTTATTACTACTACTACAACTACTACAACTACTGCCGCACCAACAACTACAACAACAACAACGATTGCGCCTACAACTACTACAACAACGATTGCGCCTACAACTACAACAACGATTGCCCCGACTACTACTACAACTACTCAAGCGCTTGTAAGTTTCGATACTTCTGGTGGTTGTGAAAATGGTAGCTCTAGCGATGGCGTAGGTGCAATGGTAAGTTTTAGTGGTGGCTCTGGTCTTTACCAAGCATCAACTACAACATATGCAAGTGAAGCATTGGCTTTAGCGGGAACTTATACAGACGCTGTAGCAACAAGAACGTTTAGTGGATTGGCTGTTGGGACATATTGGGTAGCTCTTAGAGATAAAAATAATATTAGTGACAAAATAGCTCATTCATTTGAAATTACTACTTGCACAATTACAACTACAACTACTACTTTACCACCTTTGACTTATGATTTTACAGCTACTTGTACAAGCACAACTGCTCAAGATATAACAATAGATAACTTTGCTGGCGGAGATGGAACTGATTATTATGCTAACACTACAACATATGGTGATGCGGTAGCCGCTGCTGCTGGTGCAACTACCTTGGTGCTTCTTGGAACTAGAACATTTACAGCTCAAGCTACAGGAACTAGATATGTATATGCATATTCCGCGACTAGGTCATTGGTTAAAAATGGTGGAAATTCTTGTGCCACAACTACAACTACAACTACAACTACAACTACAACTACTCAAGCCCCTGTAAGTTTTGATACTTCTGGGGGTTGTGAAAATGGTACTTCTAGTGATGGGGTTGGCGCAATGGTAAGCTTTAGTGGTGGTTCTGGTCTTTACCAAGCATCAAATACAACATACTCAAGTGAAGTTTTAGCTCTAGCGGGTACTTATACAGATGCTGTAGCAACAAGAACGTTTAGTGGATTGGCTGTTGGGACATATTGGGTAGCTCTTAGAGATAAAAATAATATTAGTGACAAAATAGCTCATTCATTTGAAATTACTACTTGTCCAATTACAACTACTACAACTACCACTTTGCCTCCTTTGACTTATGATTTTAGTGCAACTTGTACAAGTACAACTGAACAAAGTATTACAATTAATAATTTTGCAGGCGGGGATGGAACTGATTATTATGCTAACACAGTAACATATGCAGATGCAGTTGCAGCAGCTGCGGGCGCAACTACCTTAGTCCTTCTTGGGACTAGAACATTTACAGCTCAAGCTGTAGGAACTAGATATGTTTATGCTTATTCGGCAACTAGGTCATTAGTTAAAAATGGTGGAAACTCTTGTGCTACAACAACTACAACTACAACTGCAGCTCCAACTACAACAACTACAACAACTACTACTGTAGCTCCAACTACAACAACGACAACAACTACAACAACAACTACTTTACCTCCTGTTAATTTTAATTTATCATATACTTGTGCAGGGGTAAGTAGTCAAATTACTGCAGATACTTTCACAGGTGGTGCTGGCACTTATCAAATTTCTACACAACTATATACAACAATTAGCGCTGCATATGGTGGGGTATTTGTAGATGTAACATCATCTAAAATATATCCAACTGGAACTAATCAAATATATTGGGTAGCTTTAAGAGATAAAGTTAATACAACAAATGTTTTAGCTAAATCAATTACGCCTAATTGTACTACGACTACAACTACGACTACAACAACTACAGCTGCTCCAACAACGACAACTACTACTGTTGCTCCAACAACAACAACTACTACATTGCCTCCTGTAACTTACGATATAACTGCAACTTGTACTGGTACCACTCAAACAATTACAATTAATAACTTTGCAGGTGGTGATGGTACAAATTATTATGCTAATACTACAACTTATGGCGATGCTGTAACAGCCGCTGCAGGAGCTACAACATTAGTAACAGGTGGGACTAGGTCTTTTGCAGGGCAAGTAAGCGGAACTCGTTATGTATATGTTTATTCAGGTACAAGGTCTTTAGTGAAGAATGCAGGAAATACTTGTACAACTACGACAACAACCACAACTACAACAGCTGCGCCTACGACAACAACAACAACAGCCGCTCCAACAACAACCACAACAACCACAACAACTACAACATTACCTCCTTTAGTAATAACTAATGGTGCCGTAACTTGTAGTGGAACAACGGGGTCATTTAGAGCTTCATTCTCTGGGGGAACTAGCACATATTCTTATGTAGCAATTGCAGATTCACAAGCAAATGCAGCATCTTGTGTTGCAGGAGGAAGCTGTGGAACAGGTGGATTTAGAGTCACTTTAGGTGGTGGTGCTACATTCTATGATTTTAGTGGTATTGCAAATTCTAATTGGTACACAGCAGTTAGAGATTCATTACCTCAAACATCAGTTCAAAATACAGCTGTTTCAATAAATTGTACTACAACTACAAGCACAACGACAACAACTACAGCTGCGCCAACTTGTACATCTTGGACAGTATCTAATTTTAATGGGTTTGGATTAGGAGATACTGTTAACTATATAGATTGCAGCGGTACTTCTCAATCTCAATTTATAGGTGATGGCAACCAATTTGATATTTGCGTATTAGATTCAGGAATACCTACTCCTTACATGGATTTTGGATATGGTTCAGTTACTAGCAATTCAGTACCTTGTCCTTAAAAATAAATAAAAATGGCAATATTAAATTTTCATCAAGACCCATATACCATAGCCTTTGACGAGGTAGGTAACGCATTTGAGTCTTTTTATTCATATCATCCAGAGATGATGGGGGAGCTAAATACTACCCTATTCTCGTTTAAAGATGGGGCTATTTGGAGGCACACTAATGATACAGATTTCTGCAATTTTTATGGTGACCAATACGGCGCCTCAATAACCACTGTCTTTAATTCTGCCTCGTTAGATAAAAAGACTTGGATTTCCGTTATGGAAACGGGTAATACCATATGGGCATGCCCAGTAATAACCACCCAAATGAATACAGGAGGCGTAACTACACAGCAAACAAGCTCGCTTTTAGACGCCGATTTTTCAACTTTGGAAGCTGAGTATCAAGCATCATTTTTAAGGGATTCTAGCAGTCCCGGAGGACTTGTAGAAGGAGATAGTTTGAAGGGTGGTTACATGGTCATAAAATTTGAGAAAACAAGTGCTAATTCTTTCGTATATTTGAACAGCGCAACGACTAAATATATTAATTCACCATTGAATAACCGATAATGATTATTAGGGAAAACGATGATAGATTAGATGAGCTAGAAGTAGCTATGTTAGAAAACTGCGAGCCAGTTCATTGTCTTACTACTCATAGGTTTACCGATGGGATGTATATAAGGGAGATTTTTATGCCTGCTGGGTCTTTGATAACAAGCAAGGTTCATAAAACAGAACATCCTTATATAGTATCTTATGGCAAAGTTGCAGTTTCAATAGATGGAGATGAATGGGATGAAATAACAGCTCCATATACTGGTATCACAAAGCCGGGAACAAGAAGGATTTTATATATATTAGAAGATTGTATTTGGACCACATTTCACAGAGTAGATGATATGAAATCAGAATACAATGATTTAAATGATGACGAAAAAGAAAATATTGTAAAAGAAATAGAAGAAAAAATATTAGAACCTCATGTTAATTATTTAACTGGTACTGATATTAAAACAGAATATTTAAAAGCATTAGAAGAAACTAAAAAAATTGAGTTATGAGTTTTATAGCATTAGGAGTAACAGGAACTGTATCAGCAGCAACAGCAATAGCTGGGGCTTCTGCATTAGCCGGAGCTGGAATGGGTGCGGCGCAAATGATTAACTCAAATAAAGCGCAAAAAAATGCACAAAACGCTCTTGACAAACAAGCAAGAAATAGTCCTTTATACAAACCAGATAAGTCTATTGATACATATTATCAAGAGGCTATGAATAGATATAAAGAAAATCCATATCAATCTCAACAATATCAAGTAGGTCAACAAAATATCCAAAGAGCAACTACTCAAGGTATTAGTGCATTACAAGATAGAAGGTCTGCTATAGGTGGTATAGGTCGTTTACAAGCTAATCAAATGGGTGCTATGCAAAATTTAGGCGCACAAGCAGAAGCCTCAAGACAGCAAAGACTTGGTCAATTTGGTCAAGCTACTCAGCTTAAATCAGGTGATTATCAAAGACAATTTGATATAAACCAGATGACACCGTATAATCGTAAATTGCAATTAGAACAAATGAAAGCGCAAGCAGCTGGCGAAAGATATAATGCAGGTATGCAAATGGTAGGACAAGGAGTAAGTAATATTGGTAGTCTTGCTGGGGCTGGAGCATTTAAGGGTGTTGGAGGCGGTGCAAATACAAGTGCTGTAAATACAGATTTAGGTTTTGGAGGTACAATAGGTTCTAATTATGGTAAATTTACTGATTCACCAAAGATAGATTACAGTAAATATTGGAAACCAACAAAAACATTTTAATAATGGCATCAACAGGTTTATTAACAGGAATTAATCCATATAGAAGTGGTAATGTTGCAGTAGATTTTTCATCTAAGCCAACACAATATGCTATCCAAGAAATCCAGCATCAACAAGCTAAAGCTGAAGCATTAGATAAATATTATAAAGATTGGGAGAAATCATTAAACACAGCTGGTATTGGTGAACAAGAAAGAAGAATGTTTACCGAAAAATTAAATGAAGTAAAAGGTTTTGCTATTAAAAATAAAGAGCAAATAAATAATCCATCTAAATATGGTTATGACGCACAAAGCACTTTAGAAGCTGGTTTTAAAGAATTACAAAGTTTTTTAGAAGGGTCTAAACAAAAAACAGCAGAAGTTAAAGCATATAAAACATATACAGGTCAGCAATATGCACAAGGCTTACAAATTGATGGTGATTTAGAGGTTATGAGAGATGCAACTTTACCATACGGAGCAGGGTATATTGCTCCAGACACATCTAGAATTAAAATATTTAATGCATGGGACCCAGTTAAATATAAAGACCAATTAAGAACTGTTACACAAAATCCGGGTGATAAACCTACTGATTATTATACTAAAACATTGCCGGGAAACAAAGAAGAAAAATATTTTATTAAACATTACCCCGATTTAAATGAATTGAAAGAAATTTCAAGGGGGATGTTAACAAAAATAGGCGCGCAAAAATATGCTGATTATATATTAAATGATGCAGCAGAAGTTGCAAAACTTGGTAAAATATATAAAGAAAGAACTAATGAAGAAATGCCTAAAAATAGAGAAGGTGTATTTTTAGCACATACTTTAGCAGAAGCTCCTATTGTAGATAAATTATCAGGAGGTGGAAGAACAGAAGCTTATGAAACAAAGATATTTAATAGAGCTGAGGCAGGGAAAAATCAAAGAGCTGCAATAGCTGCCGAAAATACTGCAAATGCTACCGGTGGTTCAATTGATAAATATATAGATGATAGTGATACAAGAAAACCTATCCCAGAAAGAACTGATTTAACAGAATTGACATTTGGTCCTAAAGTTGCAGATGAATATATAAAAGAAGTTATTGTTCCAAAAGATGCAATTGAATATGATATTATGGCAACAGACCCAAATCTTCCATATGAAACAAAGAAAGTTTCACTAAATCCAGCATTTGGAAGAAAAGGTAATGATGTATTTGTAGCTTATTCAACCCTAGATAAAAATGGTAAAGAAACAGGTAAGTATGATTGGAAAAATGCAAAACCATTAACAGGTGATGTAAGGTCTACTATTTTAAATAAAGTTTCTGGAAGTAAATTTAAAGTATCTGGATTAGGAACAACTAAAAAGAAAAAACCGGGCGCATCAAATCTAAATTAATCAATAATGATAGAAGAAGAAGTTATATCTACAGAGCCAGTTCAAGAGCAGCCTTATAAGAAAAAAGTATTTGATATTTTATCATCTAGTTTTGATGATTTTAAATTAGGAGAACAAGATTTTTATAAAAAACTTTCTACAGATAAAACTTATGCTGGAAAGGTTCATGATGTATTAATTGAAAATTTTTCTGATTTTAAAAAGCCAAAAAATGAATTTATAAATTCTTTGACTTTTATAGAACCAGTAAAAAAAAAAGATGGTGGCGCAATATCTTCTCTTACAGAATTGCCATCAGAATTTATCGAGCCTCTTAAAAAAGGTATTAGTCCTAATAAGCCCAAAAAAGAAAGTTTAACTCAAGTTGTAGGCGGAATGATTATACCTACAAATCTTCCTAAACAAGATGAAATGAGATATGAGCGCGAGCTTAAAACTCAAGATGCGGCTATAAATACATTGACTGATATTTATAATCAAAAAGGGTTAAAATTTAATCCAAGTAAGCCTGCTGCTCAAAAACAAATACAAGAATATATAACGAAAGCGAGAGATAATGACTTAACTCAAGTTGTTGGCAAAAAGGATGGGAAAGAGTACTTGGTTAGAAGCCAAGGGTATTTTGAATCAGCGGGAGAGTCATTAGTTAGAAGTATTACTAACCCAATTGAATCTACTAGCATTAACATGACAAATGATGCTTCTGATTTGGCTGATTTATTAGATGATAAAATAAAAAAAGAGCCTAATATACCGGAAGCCACACCTTCAAAATTTTCTGGTTATCTTGGTGAGTTGTCTGGAGGGCTTCCTAAACTGATGGCTTTGTTGGCAATACCTTATGTAGGAGAATCGGCTATGGTTGGAGAGATGTATTACAATGCTCTTGCTAATCAAAGAAGGTTTTTATATGAGAAAGGATTAGAAGATGGTATGGATAGAATTACTTCCGCTCAAAATGCAATGAAAAATGCTCCTCTTACGGCAATACCTGATGCAGTAGTTGCGGCGGCAATGGCTAGAGGTATTGGGGGGAAAGGTGGCTCCGAAATTATTTCAGGCGCGACTAAAGAGTCTTTTTTAAAGGCAGTAGGAGGTGGTCTTAAAGGAGTAGCCAAGGTTTCTGCCGTAGGGGGTGTTGCCGAGTTTGGAAGAACAAAAATGCAACAAGCACAGGGGTATAAAATTACAAACGCAGAAGCTATTGAAAATGGATTAAGAGGCGCAGGAGATTATGCAATAATGGATGCAGCATTCAAGCTTGCTCATGCTGGTCCTAAATATTTATCTTCAGCTGCTAAAAATGTATTATCTAGTATTCCTAAAGAAATTGTAGAAGTTGCAGCGGATAATTATCCGGATGGCAAGCAAACATTAGAAGAGGTCAAAATATTTGCAAATACTAAAGCAAAAGTGGCTGATTTTGTTCCTGAAAGTAAAGTTGCATCCGTAACTGGATTGACTGAAAAGACAGATAATCTAAAAAAAGATATTGAAGCTTTAGAAGAAAATAAAAAAGCCGTACCGCCATCAGTGGCAGTTGAAATAGATAATCAAATTAAAGATAAAAATAAAGAAGTTGAATTTTACGATAACCAAATAAAGAAAGTTTTAAATTCAAAAGATGAAACAGGAATTAGCGAAGAGATAGATGATGTTACCGGAGAGAGAATAGGTACAAAAGAGATTATAACAGCAGAAGTTAAGCCTGAAGAAGTTAAACCAACTGAAGTAGAAGTTAAGTCAATTATTAAATCTAAATTTAATAAACCAATAAATCAAGAATTATTAGAAACAATTCCTGAAAAAGATATTTCTGATGTTGTTGAAAAAATAGGTAATGGCAAAGCTGAATTAAATGTAGATGTATTCCCAGCTACTGATTTGGGAACAGATAATAAAATTACAAATAATCAAAATGTATATTTATTACATTCACAAGGTAAGGAAATAGGAGTTTTAACAGTTAATAATGAAACACTTGGTAATAGAAATGAAAGTTCAATAGCAGGAGTTGTTTTACACCCTGATGTAAAAGGTAAAGGTATTGGCAAAGAAATATATAGGTTTGTAAATAATGATTTAATTAATAAAGGGAAACCCCCATTAAAATCAGATTTTGATATAACTCCAGATGCTATTAATGTATGGAATAGTTTAATAAAATCGGGAGAAGCAAAACAAGTTGGAATAGCAGAAAATGGTAAGCCATTATTTGAAATGAATAAACCAACTGAAGTAAAAATATCTGAAAAAATTAAACTAACTGAATCGGTAATACCTTCTGATTTAGAACAAAAAGGCGAGCCAATAGAAAGCACATTAGAAGCTGAAAGAAGGCGTAGTAATGGGGAAAGGATATTTGCTATAACAGAGCAGGACGGGACGCCTGTAGAGGTTACATCTGTTGAAATGTTAAGGAATTACACTCCTGACCAATTAATGGCTTATAAGCCATCTGAAATAATAAAAAATAAGGAATTACAAGAAAATAAACTAATTTTACAAAATGGAACCAAAAAACAAGGTAACGGAAAAGACACAGGAGCAGCTATTGGCAGCGAAATGGGAGGACTTGAACCTAGTGGAAAAGGCGCTGAGGTCGGATTTGGAGCGCCATCCAGATATGTCGTGGGAAAAAGCGATAGAGTTGTCAGAGATGTCACCACTGTAAAGAAAATATCAATTCCAGATTCGGAAGCAGCAGAAATTAAAAAAGTATTGCCAAATGCAATATTTGATGATTCATTCTCTGAAATAAATTCTGCTGAACAATTTCATAAAGCAATATCTAAATCTTTAAAAGGTAACAAACACTCATCTAGTGTATTTGTATACCCAATAGAAGAATATAAAAATTCAAGATTATTTTTAACCAATGATGGTAAGGCTGGAGTAGCTATTACAAAAGATGGAGATATTATATCCGTATTTTCATACGGTGAAGGTAAAAATAGAGTTGCACAATTGCTTGTAAATGCAGTAAAAGATGGTGGGGTTTCTCTTGACCATTATGACACTCGTTTAACAAATATTTATTCTCAATTTGGTTTTGTTCCAGTAGCAAAAGTAAAGTTTGATAGAGCTGAAGCCCCTAAAACATGGGATTATGAATTATATAAAGATTATAATAATGGGGAACCAGATGTTATTGCTATGGCATATAACGGAGGTGACCCAAATACTTTATATAAAAGAGTTGGTAAATTTGATAATGTAAATGATTTACTTAAAAAAACACCATACGTTAATACATGGGAGCAGGCAAAAAAATTACAACAAGAATTTGTAAATAAAGTAAAGTCAGATTTAGAACCATCTATTGAAAAAGATATTAAAACACAAATTGAAGATTTTGGGGTTCCAAAAGAAGACATAGAGCCTGTAAATGCAATGTTAAGTAAGATACATGAAAACTTAAAAAAAGCAGGTCTTACGGCTACTAATACATTATCAGAGTGGGTTGGAATAGGGAAGGGTACTAAAGAAAAAGGTGCGTTATATCAACCTACAGTGTATGGTAATTCTGGTATAGTAAAAAGACCATCTTTTGACAAAAAATCAGCAGATAAAGCAATTAAAAGTGGAAGAGTTAAAATAATATCACCAAAAGAATCGCTTGAAGATTTTACATTTGCAATTACACATTGGGATGATTTATTTGTAGGAGATATTTATCATGATGGTAAAAAGATAGGTAGTTTTGATGGAGGTGTTTTTTATCCTCTTAATGGTGGTGAAAAAGGTAAAATGGGAGCATCGGTAAATCCTCAATCAGCAGGCGCTTTTTCAACTCAATCAAATCGTTCTCTTTTCAAAAATAATGGAATAAAATTACCAGATAGTTTTGATGAAGGTACATTTATAGTTGAAAAAGGACCTAATAAAAATCAATGGGTAGTAACAAATAAAGCTGGCGAAAAGGTTAATATAACAATGCCAGATAATCCAAAACCGGGGGTTATAGTAATAGGTAAAGGCGATAATTTAAAACATAAATCATCTCTTTCTGCAAAAGTTGGTTTTGTGAATACATTATTATCTTATGCAAAAAATAAGGAAGGGTATGATGGGTTAATAAATGCAGTAAAAAGTGTTTATAGCATTGGTAATACAAGAAATGCAGATAGTGTAATTGAATTATTCAATAACTATCTTAAAAGTGGAAGAATGGCTGATGGGCAAACAATGAGCGAAGCCAAGACCTCTTATGAGAACTTTAGAGCTGCACTTATTAAGGATGCTAATCAGATAGTTACAATCATGATGCGTGATATGGGTTATACTGGAGTTGAGTATTTTGATGCTACACAATTAAAAAAAGGAATATATAAGGCAACAGGAAAAGGAATAGATAAAATGTTTGCTGATATAGGTCAAGAAGATTTCTTAAAAGGGTTAAAAACAGGAGATGCTTATGCGGCATTAAAAGTGACTAGCCCTGTATTTTTTGAAAAAGATTTGGGTCATCCTTCTTATCCATTTGCTATTAAAACAGTTGATGGTTCGCCTGTAAATATTGATATATTTGATAAAACATTTAGAACATATGGTGAAAATCAAGGCATAGAAGGAAGACTGCCAAAAGAGGGACAAATAGCTACAGAAGGTTTTGGTGTAACAACTACAACAAAACCATCATATAAATTAAAGAAAGACATAGATTTAAGTCAACCATCTTCAAGTGATTTAAGCGGTGCATTAGGGCAATATGAATCAATTAAAAGATTCCGCAAAGAAGGTGAAATTATTTCAAAAAAAGGTGAATATGATTATGCATTAAAGCAAAAGGCAAATGCACAATACAGAATAGAAAATGGTAAAAATATCATAGAAGCTTTAAGAGAATTCAATAAAGCTAAAGATAAAGGGAAAGCTGTAGTTGCAATTACTCATGAAATAATGCACCCTACGGTAGTTGAAATAATTAATGGCTCAAAAGAGGGGAATGAAATAGGTAAAAAATATACCCAAACCATTATTGACGAGTTTAATAAAGCTACTAATAGTAATATAACAGTAGATGAGCTTATAAAAGGTAATGATGAATTTAAAAATGGTAAAACAACCAAGCAATACAGAGATGTACAAGAGTTTATATCAGAATCTTGGGAAAAATATCATACACAAGGTGCAAAAGGCTTTAGTGCAGAATTCCAAAAAGTATTAAAAACAATAACTGAAGCTTTTAAATCAGTATATAATTCTTTAACAGGGAAAGAATTGACTCCTGAATTAAAAAAGATGTTTGATGATATTTTAGGTAAAAGCGAGTTTAAGGCTAAAAAGAAAGTATTATCTGAAGACATATCTGAAAAACAGACAGTAGTGACTCTTCCTGAAGGAGCAGATGATAGTTATATCAAGATGGCAAATGTTGTAAATGATGCATTTGTTGGCAATAAATTTGGATTAGATGCTTTAGACCAAATTACATCTAAATTGGAAGATACTAACTTAGAAAATGTAATTCAAAAAGTTAAAGATAAAATTAAATTAAATCCAAATTTAGCTAAAGAAACTAGAGAAAGATTATTAACAACTAAGCAAGGAAATGAATTTGACCAAGCTATCTTAATGTATGACTTAGCTAGATTAAAAGGAAGAGAAAATGAATTGCAGCAAGAGATAATTAACACTAAGAATCCTAAAAAAATACAAGAATATCAAAAGGAAATATTACAAGTTCAAAATGAAATGATGGACAATGCAATGGCTAATAAACAAATTGGTCGTACAGCAAGTACTATTTTTAGATTAAGACAATTGTGGGTAAATAAAGAACTTACAATACTTGATATGATGGATGAATATAAAGCATCAAAAGGTATTGATGAATTAACACCAGAGCAAGAACAAGAAGTAAAAGACGCTTATAATCAAATAAAAGAATCTAGAGCAAAATTAGAAGAAGCTAAATTAAATTTAGAAAAATCTAGAGAAGAAAATGCTAAGTTGATGATTGAAAATCAAAAACTAAAAGATTTGCAAGAGAAATCAAATGAAACAAAAAAAGCAGAAAGAGCAGAAAAAACTAGTGAAACAATTAAGAAATCTAATGAAAGAGTTACGAAGGCATTAGATAATTTAAAAAAATTAGGTGGTCAAGCAACAGCTGGTTTTGACCCTAAAATTGCTGTTGAATTATCTAAAATAGCAGCTGAAAAAGTTTACCAAGGTATTGTTAAATTTGACGAATTAGTACAAAATATATTAGAGGATATAAAAGACGTATTACCAGATTTCACAAAGGAAGATGTAATAAACCACATTTTAACTAGAGTAAATAAAGCAGGACAATTAGAACCAATGTTATTATCTGCTGAATACAATAATATTAAAAAATCACTAGATAAATCTAAGGGTACTTTAAGAGAAAGAGTAACAAAATATGAAGAAGCACAAAAAGAAGTAGCAAGACAACAATTCAAATGGCAAGAAGGTAGACGCCAAGATATGATGGGCAATGAACCAATAGTAGAAAAAATTGGTGATAAATTATTAAGATTTCAAAGATTTGCTGTATTATCTTATCCTATAACAATGGTTAAATTAGCAGCAGTTGTTGCGCATCAATTAATTGCTTTAAAACCTTTGAAATTTGCAATTGGTAAATTAGTTTATGCTTTAACTCCAAAAAGCATCAGAGAAAAGCAATCTATTTGGGGTGACCCAAAATGGAGTTCTATAGCTAAATATTATTCAGAATGGATAAGAAACTTTTCTTCTACTAATTTTAAAGAAATAATGTCTGGTGTTGATACAAAAGAGTTATTGTATGGTAGACCAATAATGTATGATGAGCTTAATGCATCAGGAAGTTTTCTTGAAATACCGGGACGTTCACATGGATTTATTAAATCTTTTATTAAAAATCCTGAATTTGCATATGCTCATGAACAACAAATGGTATATAATTTAACTAAAATGGCTGAAATAACTGAAAAGTTGGATGAACCTAGTTTAACCAAAAAACAGAAAAAAGCATTACAAGAAGAATATGATAATTATGATGTTACTAATGAAGATGTAATTGAAAAAATAAATAGATTAGCATTATTGCATGCTAAATGGGCAATTTTGATGAATGATAGTAAATTTGTTGATAAATTTAGACAATTTACTCAAAATACAGGGCTAGCTGGGAAAATAGCTCAATCAGAATTGCCAATTGTAAAAATCCCGGTTAACTGGGTAGGAAGAGCTTTTGCTACTAAATATGGCATAATAAGAAGTTTCTTGGGTAAATCAGAAACTGAAACTAAAGGTAAAGGTAAATTACCCGGCTTAGGAGGAACATCATTTCCGGGCATTGCTGAACTTATATTTAAGGGAACCGAAAATTTAACAGAGGCTCAAGCTGATTTATTAGGTAAATCGTTACAATTAGGAACTATGGGGATTGCATTTTATGCTTTAGGATATTATAATTACAAAAATATTAAGAAAAATGATGATGGCTCATATGAAGTAATGGGGGCGAAGGTTCCAAAAGTTTTAGTCCATATTCCTGAATATGAAAGTATAATTAGTGGAGCAGAAACGGCACATAAGAAAAAGGAAAAAGACCAATCTTTTATAAAATCTTATATTGAAGCAGATGCTGAAATAGCAGCTAATAATCCATTTTTAAATTTTTTACAATATGGTGCATCTGTTCAACTTGGTAAACTAGTAACAGACATAGCAAATCCTAAGAAAAAAGATGTTGATTTTACAGATAAAGCAAGTGATATTATGGCTAAAAAAATAGCAGACATGGTAGAACCCGGACTTATTAAAACTGCTGCAACATCTTTTGATACTAAAGAAGGTAAAGGATTCTATCCTATGGGAGAAGTTATTAAAAGACGTCCTTCAGGGGAAACACTTGATAGGGCATGGGAACAATTTGAACTTGGCATTCCCGGACTTAGACAAAATGTGTCTAGAGATGAGAAGGCAAAAAGAATAAATGAAATAAGAAAAAGATTGCAAGGTCAAAAATACGATAGTTTAAGAGGTAAGGTAATTGAAAATTTAAAGAAAATTCCAAATTAAATAAAATGCCATACAAATCAAAGGCTCAAGAAGCCTACTTTAATATCCATAAAAAGGAGCTAGAAAGACAAGGAGTAAATGTTAACGAATGGAACGAAGCTAGCAAAGGCAAAAAGCTTCCTGAAAGAGTTACCAAGCTTCAAGCTATGAAGAAAAGAAAAATGGGCTAATATAGCCATAAATTTCTTATATTTGGGTAAAATTTTAGTACAATGCCTATCTCCCCAAGTTTTACCGCGTCACAAAACAGCGGCACGCCTAATTTAATTTTTTTAACTGACACCTCAACGGGTTCAGATGTAACTATAACTAAGCGTAGAATTTATTTGTTACAATCAAATGGTACTTATTTGGT
>Ga0114976_10000884_pt1 | contig 18806 bp, 21 predicted proteins | sample S_130805_EF_Meta_FD_87319 | JGI IMG/M metagenome (GOLD analysis project Ga0114976, IMG submission 87319) | Freshwater microbial communities from Lake Simoncouche, Canada to study carbon cycling - S_130805_EF_MetaG | ecosystem: Environmental > Aquatic > Freshwater > Lake | place: Lake...
GAAAAGAAGCCAACAGAATAGCTTTCCGTTAATCCTGTTGCATTTTCATAAGATGGGGTATAAGCAATGCCCCAACCAGAATAAGATGTGGTAGAACCGCTTAAAATGGTGTTTATTTCATTTGTCATGTTAAATGAAACATCTTCATTACCAAATTCAAAATGCTGGGTGTCAATAATGGTTAATCCAGAATAATTAACTTTTCCTTCATTTTTATTATTATATATCCCAGGCTCAGTCCAACCACTTATGGTTTGTCCACTAAACCAATTGGATGCAGTTGTTGCAAATGCATTATCATCCTTTATAACAAGGGGATATTTTGCTCCAGACCCTGAATTCAAGTTTTTTGAATAATTTGTATAGTCATATCCAACACCTTCATCCCAATATTGCACATATCCAGTTGTTCCACTGCTTAAAGGAATTCTAAATAAATTCAAATCAAATGATGATGCTCTTCTCTTTTGTGAAGGCATTTTGCCATTCAATAATGATTCATCAAATGATGCTGAATTCCTCATTACCAATGTATGGGTGACACTGCTTAATGAACCACTAAATATGATGGTATCATTAACTTTATCAATTAATGGTTGAAGATTTAAATTAAAGATTAATCTTGTTGGACCATATGCAGGGATTAGGTAATCTGTTGCCCCATAGGTTAATTCCATAACAGGATTTCTGCCTGTATTTATTTTGGAATTTGATATTAATGTATTGTTTCTATTGAAATAAGATAAATGAATTGACATTATTATTTTATCTTATAAATATCAATTCATTCTAATTTTTTTGTTTAATATCTTCTTTGTGGCCAAGGATAATTCACTTAACAAGTTATTTATTGTTGAACCATCTTCTGTAACTGAAACTGGGGGCAATCCTGGGAATGGGTGGGCATGGGTTATTAGAAATCTAACAATCAAATTTATTAGTTCCAAAAGTTCCTCCCCCCTAACCATTGAGGATGTATTTGGTAAGATATTATCAATTATTTTATCTTGTTCAATGCCATATAATGAACCAGTCAAATCAATCTTATTTTTATTTGGCACAACATCTGATTTGTGGGATAATAGATATATCTCATCAGCCCCAATCAATGTTGCTGAATTATCTTCATTAATAATTTGTGTTTGGGTTATTTCAGTTGTTTCTGTTAATGTGGGTATCTTTGTGCTACCTTTTGAATAAATAAAACCATAACCACTTGTTTTGGCAAATTTATCAAATTTAATATTATTATATATATCCACCAGATTTTGTGGAATTACCTTACCAAAAGAACCATTTAATCTAACAACTGTGGCAAATCCTGGTCTAAAAAATATGGGGTATTTCACCTCATTTGGTAAGAATAATTGTGTGCCATCATCCAATTTAAGAAGATTATCACAATTTAAAATAAAATTATTTATGAATGCAATGGTGTTATCCTTGCTTAATCCATTAAATGATAATCTTGCCCTAATGGCTTTTAAGTCATCAACTGAACTATTAATATCAAGTTTGTTGATTGCAACACGTTCATTTTGTTTTAATGTATATAGATTAACAACACCATTAAATGTTGATGTTGAATCAGGGTTTTGAATTACCCATTCAATCAAAAACTTTGTGGCTAAGAACTTCTCCCTATCAAACTCAAATTCAACTGGGGGTAAAATAATCTTACGGGTATTGAATTGTGATACTTGAACAAATGACCTATTTATATTTGGATTTGGAAATTCCCTTGGGTCGAGTTGCCCCTTATATTTCCCCGACCTTATCAATACATCATTATCCTTGACAATAACATCTGATGAACCCCTGCCAATAATCCCATTATCTTGTGGTTCAACAAATATCCCTTTTGTTTTGTTCTTTCTATATGTCCCATCCAAGTTCTTTAAACTCAAATTTGATTTAAATCTCCTACCAGAACCTGTGGTTATTCTTGCCTCAACATTGCTATTGAAATTGGCACGCATTGGGGAAGTAAAATCAGATTGAATGAAATATTGATTATCAAATTTAAAATCTTTATTTGCAAAGATAACCAACACCATTTCTCCAACTGCCAAAGGTGTATTATAATAATATGGTAATAATGGCTTAAATATAAATGGATCCCTATCCCCCCAGATATCTTTCTTGATATTAAACGGGGGGTCAGTTATTGATTTTAAAATATCATCATTCCTGTCAGATTCAATCTCAGCCCTTACACGCCCAATCATAAGCGGATCTTCAATGCTTGTAATAATTGCAGGAAATAATATTTTATTATCCATTTTGCCTTGTGTTATACTCTTTTAGGATTATTGTATATAACTCCTCAATTTTATCCAAATTATGTGTCAAGTTAATCACAACATTCTTTGTAAAATTAAACTCCTCATTTAAAGTGTCAAGAGTTTGTATAATTTCTGCATTGCTTTTGTTTTTCAAATCCTTTGAAAACTCAATTATATTCTCAATCTTTTCCATTTTATCCATGTCTTTTTTTGGCAAATACCCTGCCTGTTAATAGGGGATCAATAAACCCATCAACAGCACCATTTGTTATTTCCTCATTATCTGTACCATTTATGACAGCTTCAGCAAATAAGAGAACCCTATTTGGTGTACCATCCAATAAATCTTCTGTTGGTAATCCCAAACTTTGCATTTCAGCAATCACATTAATCTTTGCCCTCTCATTTGAGAACCCTGGCAAAAACTGTGCTCCAATCAATAATGGTGGGGGTATTGGAATTATTGCGGCTTTGGTTAATATATTTATGGAATTTAAAATTTTGCCAATGCTTTCAATAACACTTTTACATTTTCTAAAATTGGTTATTGTTGCTATAATACCCAATAAACCAGTGCTTAATGCCAATATAACTTGGACTTGTTTTTTTGAATAATTCTTGAAAACACCCCCAACAACCCTTGATACCAGTTTTTTTAATTTACCTTTAAGTGTGTTAAATAATTCTTTCAGAAATAACTCCAAAACCCTTCTTGTTACATTTTGCAGATATGCCTTATATTTTTTTGCAAAAGATTCAGCCGAATCAATTCCTTCATCTGTAAAATTTTTAATTGCTTTATTATTCTGGGTTATGAACTCATCAGCACGCCCCCTAACCAATTCATATTGAGCACTTGCTGTCTTTTCAATAACTTGACCCAAAGCCATAATGGGAAATAAAACTTTTGGTGTTAAAATAGATTCCACAATTGATTTAACAAATGAAAATAATGTTGTATTATTGTTTGTTAAATTATTGTTTTTTAATATGTTTAAAATAGCATTGGTTAATGCATCACTCTGTGCTGTGGGGCTTAATGCATCAAATCCCCCAACAACCTCTTTAGCATAATCAACAATACCATCATAATCAATTGGCTGGTTAACAACCCCACAACTCTCATAACTAACAATCTTGTTCATATAGTTATTTACATTTTCATCAATCTGTCTCAAATCAATTTCTGAAAATGTAAAGAAATCATCACTATCATCATCCAATTCAGCAATCTTTGCTATACCACTAACATCAATCTCATCACTATTATCAAAACACTTACCACAAAGCCTCTCAATCAATAACATAAACTTTGTCTTATCCCCTATCTCCTTTGGTGAACTACTCTGTGTTATGTCAGCCCCATCAAGCAAATAATTAAAGATGTTTTTTACTAAATTGTTGAAATCAAAAATGTTAATACTATCATAATAATCAAAAATAAATTTGCTATAAAGATTAAACTCATTATCTTTGCTCAATAAAGTAACAGCAATAAAATCACCTATCTCCCCCAAATTATTCTCTGTAACATACTTGAAATCAAACAAAGGGGCTGTTGACCCCCCTTGATAAGTCTCATCATATTTTTGATAAAAACTTTCATTAGGATTTATAACCCTAGCATATAATTCCCGGTTAAAAGGAAATCTTAAACTCCCACCAAAATTTTTATATTTATTATTATTGATGCCATCCAATATATCAACACCCCCCAAATTCTCATAAAAGAAAATACCAGCAGTTGAATCTGGATCTTTCTTTATATTTTTCCATAAATCCAAATTCTTTAATGGAATATATATTTGGCTTTCAATAGGCACAATAAAATTGGCAGACTCAAAATCAACCAATTTTATTGCAGGAAATGTCTGTTCATCCCTACAACCCAATAATTTGATGGCTTCCTCTGAAAGGATTTTCTTAATTTCAGGTAAGTTCTTAACAACAATATCTGAAAAAGTCTTTAATAATTTATTATTTGTATCAGCACCCTCACCATCCAATTTTTTAATGAACCCAATTAATTGGTCAAATAAGGAGGGGGTTCTGTTTTTTTTTAAATTATTTACTGAATCAAAAACATTAATTGCATTCTTAACGTCAGATACCTTCTTATCAAAAAATATTTGGGCTTGTGCCCTTGCTGTATCTGATGCTTGAACACTATTTAAATAAGTTGTGTAAGCATCAATCTGCTTACTAATCTTCTTATATTCATTCAGTAAATCTGGCATATAATTACTTTACTGTATAATTATTTGTCATTCCATTATTTATATCTTTGTCCAGCAAATTCTGCAAAACATTTTCATCCAAATCAGTAAATGAATATGATGTTTCATCTTTGCTCATTTTCTCCCAGATACTTGATTGTAGTTTAGATAAACTTAACTTCTTCTCAACACAATCATTAATGATTTTTTGCTGTTTTTCAATAACAGGTCCAATCATAGTCATATCTTCAGGTTCTTTTAGCATAGTCAACATCTTATTTTGTATGCGAATTGCTGTGGTTCTTTGCTCAACAAGTTCATTATAGATTTCTTGCATCAAGTTTAAAATAGATTCCTTATTAAAAGAAATTTCTTTTTTAAGCGGTCTAGCCATAATTATGTAATTTTATTTATAATAAAAATATAAAGAGATTTGAACTTCTTTAATGAAACTCTAATCTCTTTTGTTGTTAAGTTTGTCATTTCACGCAATGACAACAATATTAAATTTTTATTAAACTTTGAATTATCTGTTGATGTGAAAATTGTTTCATATTTCTCAAACACATCTATTAAAGCCAATCCTAATTTTTTTTCATTATCACTTAATGATTGAGTTTCGACAAAATCTTTAAGTTTTATTGTATATTCTATTATGATTGAATCCAAATCCAAAACATCTTCATCAATATGATATAACATGTCTGGACGTTCTTCTATGGTTGAAGATATATCCTCATAGGAAACTTTTCTATTTGTTTCTTTTTGGTCTTTTAATATCTGCCCCATTAAGTAATTCTTACAAATTGTACCAAAGTAAGAATATGCCTTTTTGTTTTTAGATGGCTTGAATTTATCCACCTTGGTCATAAGAAAAGAATGGACATCTGTATGAAGCTCCTTGAAATCCATATCTTTTCTATATAATCTATATCGCCTAATTATTGACGATATCATCTTGTCTAGGGGGTTTCTAAGAAATTCATTGTATATCTTATTTTTCTCATAAAAAGAATTTGCTGTTAAAAAATCAATAACAGCAGTTTCTTCCCTTACATCAAAATAATTTTCTTTTGATTTTTTCTTTGTTTTCTTAGCATCATCAATTACATCAACAATTTGATTTATCATTAAGATTTTTCAGTTTCATATTTTATTTCTCTATCAGTAGTAAAGAAATATTCTTTTTTAGCAGTTTGAAGCCAAAACTTAACTTCATCTTCAGTAATTTTATCTTTGGCAAATTTATAATTCCAAAATATAGATCCTTCTCTAAGATTGGTGTGTTTATACCCCAATCTAGGTATTGTCATTACTGGTGTTGAATTATAGGTAAGCCTTAATAAGAACTCATAACCAAATGTTAATTTAACGGATGGTTTGAATCCCCCTGTGCTAATAAATATATCCTTTTTCAAAATAATTCCAGATGTTTGGAAATTTTGATAATCATGTAAGATATCATTAGTCAAAATACCCATTTCTTGTGTGAAGTTTGCTGCAAAAGTTGCCTCATTTGTAAATCCAGCAAACACCTCTTTTGCATCTACATCAACTACAATTGGTAAGAATGCAGCATATTCAGGATATACTTCAGCATATTTTCTAAAATTCTTAAACCATATATTGGAATATTCATCATCAAATTCAAATAATGAAACCCATTCTGATGTTGCTTTCTCAACACCATAATTAATCTGTGTGCAATAATTTGGTTCAGAGTCCCATTCAAACTTCTTTACATTCAAATTTTTAAAATCATATTCATTCAAAAACTTAACAAGTGTATCCTCCTTTGTATGCACAATAACCAATTCATCAAAATCAGCTTCTTGTTTCTCTAATGATGCAATTGCCTTATCAAAAAATACATCAAAATCCTTACTTTTTGATGACTTTATTGGCAATATAACAGATAATGATAATTTTTTACTCATTTTATATTTTGTTTAATTGTTCTTGAAATGCATTTATTCTATTATCAAAATAACCTGTAAAACAATTGATAACAGTTGTTGTGAATTTTTCTTTGTCCTTGTATTGATTTCCTGTTTTCTCAACCTCTTCATATAATTCAGATGTGATACTATCCTCAAGCCAATTTTGTATAAATTCAGCAATATAATCAACCATCTTTAACTTATCTTGCACCCATATCCCATTTTTCTCATTCATCCACTCAGGGATTAAATCTGGGATTTTCCCAATAACTGGAATTCCACAAGACATTGATTCCAATGGGTATGTTCCAAAACCACTAATATCATCAATCCAAACGCTAAGAAAACAATTCTTTAATGAGTTGGCAAATTCCAATTGGTTAAGACCCCTCATATCCCTAAATGTAAACCACCTAAATTGGGGATATTTTAAATAGAATTCCTTAACAATATTAATGGTATCTGTCTGATCCCTTGTATGAACTGCCACAATTGGCATTGGGGGTAATTTTGGTTTATCAAAAATTTCTGATATATAAGGCGTAATGATATCATATGACATTTTCTTCATATAAGATTCAACTCGTTCTTTCTGCTTTTCAGATGTTGTGATGCATTTTAAGAAACCAAGGGAAGGCCAACTTTGACCAGGTTGTAAAGTATCCAATACATATGAATAAGATTGGGTTAATACAATTTTACCACAAGGCAAATCCTTAATTTGTTCCATAATAAAGCCATAGATTTCAGGAAGCACAATAAAATCCTCTGGGCTAATTTCCAAGTTTTCCCCCTCTATTGCACGGTGGGGAAGATTTGTCATATAACTTTCATCAAGCCAAGAAGCAACCCCTGTATAATCCTTCTTTTCATGTAAAATAATGGGGTTAAATCCACTATCTTTCAAAGCCATAGCAACATCATATATGTATTTTATGGATGCCCTAGCATTTCCTTTTGTGTCTTGGGCAACAAAATAAATTCTTGATTTCTTGTCTTTTAACAAGTTTAAAGAATTTTCAATTTTTGTTTTAATATCATTCATGTTAATATTTGTTTATTATCTTTTTGTTTAATAATGTATTAAAAGCCAATTTAAATGGTAAAGTCAAGTTATTACCTGAACTTAATCCAAGTTTTTCATCAACATCATCATTTTCTGTTAGAATAACATCTAACATTAGTTTTACAAGTTCATATTTGATGATATTTATTTTTGTGTCTGTTGACCCTGTTGTTTCTATTGATGCAACTTCTGTCATATCAACATACTTTTCAACAATATCTAAATCAACATAATAATGTTCTCCTAAAATTTTTAACATATTTCTAAAATTTTATCTTTTAACTCTTTCAGTTTGTTTATGCTATGTTTAGCTTTACTGTCTTTATTATATTCTTGCTCAAACTTGATAACCTTTAAGTTATCAAATTCCTTTAATAATAAGTCAGGATTTGCTGTAAGTAAAACATCTATTGTCCCAATCATATTATTTTTTGTTTGTTCACTATAAAACATAATGTTTTCAATCAAACAAGAAAATTTTGATAAGAAAAATAATGTGGCAGGTTTTGATTTGCCAATTTCATCTGAAACAATTATAATCTCATGCTTATCTCTCATATCAATATAGAAATCATTCAAATCATTCATACTAGTATATTCAACAGATGCGGCATGACCAAATATCTCCATAGGATGCTCAACATATAAGAAATTATACAAATCATCACCTGACACAAATTTGAAGTGATTCATAAGGTTTAAGGAATTAATTGGATATATTATTTCATATTTAAAATCAGATTCTTCACCATCATTTGAAACATAAAATTTATCATAAACTTGTTCTATCTTGCCAAGAGTATCCCTTAAAACTCCATTTAAATCAATTCCAATCCTCATATTTTTTTAATATTTTTGATATAAGGGGATTTCTTACAATATCCTGAGTACCAAATTCATGATGTGCAATATCATTAACATCTTGCAATCTCAACATAGCATCATACAATCCTGTTCCCCTTTTGTCTTTATATCTGTCAGTTTGTTCCAAATCACCAGATATAAAAAATTTAGTGTTAAATCCAATCCTTGTCAATACTAATTTCATTTGATTTGGCGTTGTATTTTGTGCCTCCTCCAAAACCAATATGGTATTATCAATGTTTAACCCCCTCATATAAGCAAGAGCCATAACCTCAATAACCTCCATTTCCATTAATTTCTCACGAATATTTTTGCCAATGATTTTGTTCAATAAATAAAAAGATGGATAAATATATGGATCCATTTTCTCACTTACAGTACCAGGTAATGCCCCTAGTTTCTCTTCTGCTTCAACCGCTGGTTTAACAATCACCAACTTGTCATATGTATTGCTGGGGTCAGCAAGTAAGTCCACAGCTGCCTTCATTGACATATAACTCTTACCAGTTCCTGCCGGGCCAACACATATTGTTATTTGGTGGTTTAACAATTTGTCATAATAAATTTCTTGATTCTCATTTAAGAATTTCTCTTTTTTTTTCTTTTTAAGCAAACTGCAAATTTGACTTTTCCTAGATTGGGGAGCTAACTCAACCTCATCTTCTTTTTTCACAAATCTTCTTCTTGTCATTAAGTTGTTTTTATTTAATAATAAATAACAGAAACTAGAATTTAATAGTCAAATTTTCATTATTAAATTAATGTTAAGTTTTATTTTTTAAAAATAAATCCAAATCTTCTGGTGTACCTAGCCCCCACATTTTAGATGCTTTAAATGTTATTATTTTTTTACCACCATTGATTGCTTCATTAAAAACAGGACAAACATAGAACTCATTATTAACTCTAATATCATTAGCAATCATTTGTTCAGCATATTTTACAAAATCAGAACCATTTTTCCAAAAGTAATAGCCTACAGTTGCAATGTTTGATATTGGGTTTTTCTCCTCAACTTTCTTTACAAAATTATTATCATCTAATTCAACAAATGACCATTTAGGATGGGTTGACTCAAATGTAACTATGCCCCCATCAAAACTAGTTTCTTGCATTTTATACATAAAATCACTTGAATTCCATTCAACAAACTGGTCAGAGTTTGCAAAAAACAATGGATTATCATTATCTATATATTCTTTTGCTAACAAAGCAGTACAAGCAGCACCTTCTGTAATTCCATCAACCTCAATTATCTTGCAATTGGGGGTTATTAGGTTTAATAATGTGTCTAAATTATATTTTTTTCTATGGCTTTTTTGGACAACATAAATAAAATTTGCATCTAAGTTTAGATTATCCACAACAACTTGTATCATAGGTTTACCATTAACATCAATTAATGGTTTTGGAAAAGTATAACCAGCTTTCTCAAATCTACTTCCAGCACCAGCCATTGGTATTAAAACATTTAGTTTTTCATTTTTCCACTTTGGATTATTTTCCATTTTTAAAGTATTAATATGTTTATTTATATTAAAATGTGTTACATCATTTGGGGATATAACTCTCATAACATTTGAATTGGATCTATTTGCAGCCAATAAACCAAAAGGTGAATCTTCAACAATTAATGTTTCTTCAGGTAAAAATCCAAAATATGAAATTGTCTTCCAATACATTTCTGGGTGGGGTTTTGAATTATTCACATCCTCATTGGATACAATGTAGTCAAAATATTCAATTATGTCTAATTTAGATAAAACAGTTAGAATAGTTTTTCTAATACTATTAGAACACACTGCTAATTTATAATTTTCTTTTACTAATTCTTTTATTGTATTTTTTAATACACTATTTGGTTTTATTTTTTTTAATTCCTCAATAGTTAATTGTTGTTTTTTTAACCATATATCATTATATGATGATAGGGGCAAACCTTTACTTATTGTTAATAGTTTTAGTTTTTCATTTGTTTTTAACCCATCATATTTATTTAAATGTTCCTCCCAAGATATTTCATATTTACTTCCTAATGCTTCATTTAAAGTCTTATAATGAATGTTTTTTGCATCAACCAATACACCATCTAAATCAAAAATTACTAGTTTAACCATTATTTAAATTTTCATCAACATAAAATTTTTATCATACTTATATGTTGATAAATCAATTTTTACCCCTTCCCTTTCCCATATTATATTATTTTGATTTGTTAACCTATCACCAATACACATAACATCTATTTTGTTTTTATAAATTTGATTAGTTATAATTTCTTCAGGATATGAAATATATGAATTTATCTCAAAATCCCATATTGATATCATCTTATTTATATCACCATACATAAAGTAATCAACATAATATCCTTTTTGAGAATTATGCCAAAATAAAACATTAATCTTATCCTTATCAAATAAAGATATCAATTTATTTGCATTTGTTGGGTATTGGTCACTTCTCCATTTTAAACATTTAGAATATCCCAATTCTTTTGCTTTCAACAATCCAGCTAATGTACTTTTTTGCTGGTAATACACATTTTTAATTCCAGGTTTATTTGGGGGTTTGTTTAAAATAGTAGGGTACTTAGAGTCAATAAGTTCATTTTCCCAAGTACTCCATATTAAATCAAACCCTTCCCATTTGTTTTCTATTACCTTGTATTCAAGTTTTATAGGCCCTTGTATTACAATAACAAAATCTTTATTCATTTTTTCATTTATTATTTTTTGAATAAACTTGATTTTTCACCCAATGATATGTGTTTTCAAGACCAATTTTTAATGGTTGGTTAACACTCCAGCCAATTTTTTCCTTGTATAATTTATTATCTGAATTTCTACCTCTAACTCCTACTGGACATTTGTGACCATATTTTTGAAAAAACTCATCATCTTGTATATTTTTTATTTTTATACTTTTATCAGATAAATTAATTATTAATTGAGTGAGCTCATTTATAGTTACCATTTCTTCTGAACCAATATTAACTGGGCCTAAAAAATCACTTTCCATAAGTTTTAAAACTGCTTCTATACATTCATCAATATATAAAAACGATCTAGTCTGTTGTCCATCACCCCAAATTTCAACTTCACTGCCATCATCAGTTTCTGCAATTTTTCTACATATTGCAGCAGGTGCTTTTTCTTTTCCACCTTTCCAAGTTCCTTGGGGTCCAAATATATTATGAAATCTAGCAATTCTAATATTCAGTTTATAATTTCTATTAAATGATAAATATAATCTTTCACTAAATAATTTTTCCCACCCATATTCTGAATCAGGATTTGCAGGGTAAGCAGAATTTTCTTTGCAATTAGGATTGTTAGGATTTAATTGATTATGTTCAGGGTACATACATGCTGATGATGAATAAAATAACTTCCCTACATTAGATTTTGTAGCGTAATAGGCAACATTTAAGTTTATTAAAGCTGAATTGTGCATAACATTTGCATCATTATCCCCTGTAAAAATATAACCAGCACCACCCATATCTGCGGCTAATTGGTATACTTCATCAAAATATGAAGTTTCAGAAAACTCCTTTTTATAAAGATTGTATGGTATTGGGTGACCATTATAAGCATCTAACCGCATAACAGATTCTACAATATTAGGATTTTTTAAATCACCAATAACAAAATCATCACATATTTCATTAGTTTTAAAATATTCATGATATTTTAAATCAACAACTCTAACAAAATTACCTTCATTTTTTAATCTTTTTGCTAAATGTCCACCAATAAAACCTCCACCGCCTAATATTAACACTTTTTTCATTATATAAAATATTTTTAATAAATGCCAAAATATTTGACAGTTTTATTAGGAAATTTTTTCCTATAATTTTTTATTTCATTTGTTTTATATTTAAACAAACTACAAATTTGACTTTTCTTAGATTGGGGTGTTAACTCAATCCCACCTTCTTTTTTTATAAATATTTTTCTTGCCATTAAATTATGTTTAATATAGTCATTATTTTAATCTTTTATTTATAAAAAATGACATATCCCATTCATATGCTGGAACTAATAGTCTATCTACTTCAGAGGTATCATTTAATAAAAATATATTTTTATGTTTTAAATGGTATTTTATACAATCAACAAAACATTGTACCGAACTTTGAATTGTGAAAATGTTTTTAGCATTCAGAATAACACCATACCAATCAAATAGTGAATATCCTGGTAGTTTTATAACTTCAACTATTCTATCATTTTTAAATTGTTCTGGTATGTTACCAGTCCTATTATTATCACCAATTAAATGTGAGATACTATAAACATCACCATTATGTATATTTAATATTTTTTGTAATTTTTCTTCTTTTTCAAAATTACGAGTCCAAGTTAAATTATATTTATCATTATAATTTATACCACACTTTAATATATTTTCAGCAGTATAATACTTTATTTCTTCAATAAATAAATGCCCACCATTTATTGTACATAAAGTATTATTACTATCAGAATATTGGCAATCAATTAAAATTGCATTGTTATTTTTGCAATATTCTCTACTTGTATTAATATCAGTAGCACCAATTTGGAATGTTGTTATGTTTGGTAAGTATGAAACTAAATCTTGTGTGTGATATGAATGAGGAAAAATTACATCAAATCCCAAATTATCTAATTTTTGAACCATTGGTATTAGGTTGATAAAATCACCATATTTATATGGTTGATGAATTAGCACTTTTTTCATTTTTCTACCATAACTATAAAACTATTATTTAAATCAACTCCTGAAACAAAAACTTTTTCAAAATTTTTATCCTCAAAGTAATTTTTTAAATATTCTGGGGTTAGTATGTTTATATGCTTCCTGTTATTCCAAGGTCTCCAATATTCTTGACTATAATCAGGTAAATACAGAAATATAACCCCACCTTTTTTTAATTTTGTTCCCCAATAATCTAATACCCCAACCCAATCATTTATATGTTCAAGACAATGTGAACTAAAAATGTAATCAACTTCACCATCCGGTAAATTAGTTGCATGATAACCATTATAAAATGTCAAATCAATTGGTATTGCCCCAGGAAAAGCCCATTCTTTTTTCATACAACCAATATCATATCCAATGCCAACACAAACCTCATTTGCAAAAGGAAAGCAATATTTAGATGCAAAACCTTTTGTTTGAAACAAGGGATAATTTTTATTTTTAAATTTTAAAACCTCTATCATAATTTATATTAAATAACTCCCCTAATAATAGGGTTTATATGGTAATCATTGAACATAGAAGATAATTCTTCTCCATATTCTAATGTGTTCCATTTACCTTTAACCAAAGCTGTGGCTATATATGGGTAAATAGAACTATCATAATGATTTCCACCTCTTTTAAATTCACCTTGATAATAATATAATCCAGAAATATTATTTGAACACATATAATTTCTATAATTAATTGTTTCTAACCACTTACTCTCTTTAACATTATAAAGTATATCTATATAATCTTTTGTTTTCCATATTGTAGCTTGCATAGAAAAAATATTTTCATTACAAGGTTCTATTTCAAAAATGTTATTAGCATAATAACTATTTCCTAAATTTCCTGATTTTATAAGCCGTAGGAAAGAATGCTTCGAATTATTTAATATATTTGATAACTCAAATATTTTTTCATCATCAACATTATCATAAAGAATAAAATCTTCTTGTAGATATATGAAATTTTCTATATTAAAACTTTCTAGTGCATTAATCCAAGTTTCATAATATGAGTCATTATTAGAATATGTGAAAATTCTTTCTTTATTAGTTATAGGGAAGTCATCTGTGTTTGTTATAACAAATAATTTTGATTTAGTATGTTTTTCATATTGTTTTATAAACATATCCCATACATCTTTACAATTTGAATTTGTATACACCACTTGATTAATTAAATTATTATTCATTTTTTTTTCATTTAAAATTTTGATATGTGATTAGAGTAGGGGGAATTAGTATTCATATATGCTCTAGTTTTTTTATTGTGAACAAACTCATCTATTGATGAGCCAACATCAATATATTGATTATTTGGATTTGTTATATAAAGATTATGTATAATTATTTCTGAAATAGGTCCAGCAGATATAAAAAATGTTTTATTTTCAATATGTTTGACTTTATTTATTAAATCTATCATAAAATTATCTCCATTTTTTTCCCAAAAATTAACACAATTATCTAAAACAGGAAATATTTCCAAAACATTAAAAGGGAAATTTTTTTTAATTGCTTTATAATTACATATTAAAAAACAATCATTTTTAATATTATTATAAAATTTAATCATTTCTTTATAATTTTTATTAATCCACAAATTTGCAAAAGTTAAATTTTCATTTTTGGTTATTATTTTTTCTAATAAAAAATTATAATCTCCTAAATTATCTGTTTTTGAGGATATGGCATAATAATAGTTAGATTCAGTATGTTTTAAAGTGTTCAAAAGTTCTACACCAACTTTTGTTAACTTATTTGGTGCATTCCAATTGTCAATTTGATGTGCTTGAGTATTTATACCAACTTCCATGCCTTTCATTAATAAAACTTCACCATCAGCATATCTAGCGTATGCAAAATTTTCTTTATTTATTATCATATTTGTAAATTTAAAAAAATCAACTTCAAATTTTTCCATAAATTAATTATAATTAAAAAAATGTTTATATATTATTTTTCAACAACTTGAAACCTTTATCCAAATAACCCATAAAAGCATTATTCATTGTTGCCATATTTTGCATATTTTTTGATATTGCTGCGCCATCTGATCCTATTGTCCAAGCAGAATCTGGTTTGCTACCCCACATTTCCCTATCATTCATTGGGTGAGGGGGTACATATGTTTTTTTATTTGTGTATTTTTGTAGGGCATATGAAAAATGCATATCTTCCCCAACCAAAACACTATGATTAATATCTGGTAACTCTCTCCAAAAAGTTGCCAAATCTTCTCTTTTAAAGAACCAAGAATGCCCAACAATGTCAACAACTTCTGTTTTTTCATTTGGTCTATCCCAACCAACTCTTATATTATGAACATAGTTTTTTTCATCCAAAAATTTAACACCAATTGTACCCAATAATCCATTATGTGTTTGTATTGTATTATAACAATTCTCTAACCATTTTGAGCCTGGTATTGTGTCATCATCAAAAACACAAATGTATTCAGTGCGAGCATTTAATGCATAGGCAAATCTAGCCCATACACCAAAATTCTTATTACAATTTGCATGAGTTGTTTGTTTGACCAATTCCTCATCAAAATCCTCTCCTTTATTTTGCCAAAATAATATTTCTTTTGGTCTTAATGTTTGACCTTTAATTGCCTTTAATTGTTCTGCAAAATGTTTAGATCTTTTATATCCATTAAGAATTACTGTTACCATTTCTCAATATTTTTATTATTTTTTCTGATGATTTACCATCACCATATGGGCATTCATTTGTTATTACAAAATTATTATCTGCAATATTGTCCACATAATAACTTAATTTATCTGGATTGTCACATAAATGCAAATGCCCCGTATTTATACCTTCAGGTCTTTCTGTTGTCTTTCTACAGACAATACTAATCTTATTTAAGAATGTGGCTTCCTCTTGAATACCCCCACTATCAGTTATGACAAATCTACAATTAACTAGTAATTTTATTAACTCATGATGTACCAATGGTTCAATCACCTCAATATTATCTGATAAAATATGCTTATGCTTTAATACATTTGGATTTGGGTGAATAGGTAGAATAAACTTTAAATTAGGATGATTTTCTGCAACAATATTTATATTTTTAAACCACAAATCCATAATATCATGATTCTCCCTCCTATGTAATGTAATTAACACCTTATTTCCATATATTGTATTTTTTCTATGATTAACAAGATTATCCAATACTGTATTTCCAACAATATATGATTTTCCAAAAACATTTTCAGATATTAAATTATTATAAGATAACTCTGTTGGACAAAAATTAATGTCAGCAATTCTTGATATCATTTGTCTATAAGATTCTTCTGGATAAGGATTATCATTATCATATGTCCTTAACCCAGCTTCCAAATGTATGATTTTAATTTTACTATGAAAAGAGGATAAAGCACAGCCAAATGCTGATGCTGTATCCCCTTGTACTAAAACATAATCATAATCTAACTTTGGCATTGATAGTAAGCAAGAACTAACAATACCACTTAACCTATTACCATTTCCTAAAATGTCAATTTTATAATGAAAATAAATTTCAGATAATAAATCAATGTGTTGTCCTGTAAATAATAATTCATATTCACTCTCATCTAATAAATTAATTATAGGCTTTAATTTCAACCATTCAGGTCTAGTCCCAACACATATCAATATTTTCATTATATTATTTTAACATATTCATCCTTTATTTGTTTTGCAACAGTTGAACCAAAATATTTGTCCTGCAACTCCTCTTGATTTGGGGGTGAGTGAAATTCTTTACTTAATATATCTCCCTTATCATTCACTTCATAAATCCAACCACCTTTTCCACACATCCAGCCTTCAATTGTTGTTCTACCTAACATTATACCAGCAGTTTCAACACATTTTTTTGTATATTTTTCAACATTCCAAGTTGATTTAAAATGTTTAACATGAGATTCATTTAATAATTCAGATAAATAATTTGATGAACTATCTCCAACCAACCAAAGTTCAAGATTTTTTTCTTTGGTATAAAGAACTAAGTCTCTTATTGTTTTTTCTCTTAAATAATCAATGGTTCCAACAAACAAAACATAATTCTCATTTGTTGATTTAACTGTATTAAATCTATTCTCATCAATTGGGTTATATATAACTGAAATATCTTCTATTGGTATATTAATAGTTTTGTTTATATATTCTGAAATACTTTTTCTAATTGAGATATATTTTTTTATTGATGGATGAATTATTGGTTCTTCTAAAGAAATAACCTCTGAGTGAACAGTATACACTTTTGGTATATCAGGATATAATTGGCATATTCTTTCTGCAATTGGTTTATGCTGGATATGAATTACATCATAATTAACTGGTGCAACAGCATATAACATATTCTCTTCACTAACTTTAAAACCCTCCTCTGTATTAACGCCCCACTTACCATCACCCAATTTAAAACCAGGAGGTTCACTTAAAGAAAAAACTTTAACACCAATATTCAATGCCATTTTTGCTAATGGTCCATCTATATCTGAAACAACAGTAACATTACAATTTTGATTCAATAAATTTCTTGCCAATTCATAAACATATAATTCTGATCCTGTAAAATTTTTAAAACCTAAACAAGATATTAAAACATTTAATTTTCTTTTCCCATTATGGGGTAATTTAACTGGTAAGTTATCTGCATACTTTTCAGCAAATTTAATTTTATTTTCTTCCCATTTCTCATTTGTTTGCCCAATTGATAAGTGAGTTATTTTTATGTTATATATAACACCAATCTCAACCCCTTGCATATAGTTTTCAAAACAAAATGATATGTCATAGAAATGGAAACCATCAAAATCTTCAATAAAATTGCTCTTAATTCTATCTTTATGAATTGCCATAAACAAGCCATCAACAATTACTACTTTTTCTGCCTCATTACCTAATGAGGTCGAATACTTGGATTCCCATTGTTTACCCTCATGCTTGTGGTTGACAATACCAAGCATCTTATTTCTTTCTTCCCACCACATACCAGATGATGGCATACTAGTTGTGCCAGCAATACCCAATATACCAAAATTGGTTTTATCAAATTGCTTGATTAATTTATTTCCCCAACCTTTATCTTCAAAAATAATGTCATCATGACAAAGAACAACAATGTTGTTCTTTGCCTGATTTAGTATTTCATTATAAACTTTCGCCAAGGATTTTTCACCATTGTTAATTACCTCAATAATTTCCACATTTTTTGGACCAACTGTTTTCTTAACTTGCTCAATAAATGCTGGATTGCTCTGTCTTGTTGAATATCCTATTGTTATCATGTTTTTTTGTATTAAATAAGTCCAGTTGATCCGAATCCATCACTACCCCTATCTGTTTGGGGTAATTCATCCAAATTTTCAAAATTCACATATTTGCCTTGTTGAACTGGACATAATACGGCTTGTGCAATTTTCATTCCTTTGTTTATAACAAAATTATCTCTTGATGTATTAAAAAGAATGACCTTAACTTCCCCTGTATATCCACCATCAATTGTGGATGGTGTATTCAATACTGTAAGCCCATAATTGATTGCTAAACCACTCTTTGGTCTAATTTGTATCTCATATCCATCAGGGATATCAAAAGACAATCCTGTGCCAACCATAGCCCTTGAGAAGCCAGGTAAGGTAAGGTCTTCAATGGAATATAAATCAAACCCAGAA
>Ga0114976_10000886_pt1 | contig 18793 bp, 14 predicted proteins | sample S_130805_EF_Meta_FD_87319 | JGI IMG/M metagenome (GOLD analysis project Ga0114976, IMG submission 87319) | Freshwater microbial communities from Lake Simoncouche, Canada to study carbon cycling - S_130805_EF_MetaG | ecosystem: Environmental > Aquatic > Freshwater > Lake | place: Lake...
AAAACATTCACTGGCATCCCTACAATATATGAGTTTCTTTTGTCCATACCCAAAATAAGATTGGGTTTATTTTTCATTGACAACCTTACACTATCAATAAGAGACCAAGGCTGCGCCTTGCCCAATTGGATGAAAAACAAAATCAGAAAGAATAAAATAATTCTCCGCATTCCGTTACAAAAATAGATGAAATAGCAATGTTATTATCCAATATTTACAATTTCTCAAATGAAACCGGTTTTTTGCGTACTTATTTTAAAATATGCGGTATTCAAACAAAAGTTGGCTTTATTATCAAGTACAACAACATAAATCTATGAAAACCAAATCTGGAATTCGACTAATTATCAAATTCTATTATTCTTGTTTAAACAAATCTATTATTCTTTTAATTATCGTTGAATTTCATTGCGAATTGGTTTAATTAGACTTAAATTTGCATAGAATATCATTCAAAAAAATATGGCTACAATTAGATTTGAGGGCAGAAATGCTCAATTTTTTAGTACTTTGAGATCAAGAATTGATCAATATTTTACAGAAAATAACATAAAACCAACTGGGAATTGGAGCTTATATACCAAAACAATTATATTTGGATTGTTACTAATATGCTCATATTTGTACTTGGTTGTTTTCACTCCAGAACAAACATGGTTGCAAATATTTCTATGCTCTTTATTGGGAATCTCTTTTGCTGCAATTGGTTTTAATGTGATGCATGACGGTTCACATGGCAGTTATTCAACCAAACCATGGATAAATAAACTCATGGCCAATAGTTTAAACTTCCTTGGTGGAAATGCATTTTATTGGGTTGAAAAACACAATATTGCACATCATAGCTTTACCAATATTGATGGCGCAGATGAAGATATTGACATATATCCTTTCATGCGTTTGAATAATAATCAGAAAAAGTTATGGTTCCACAAATTCCAACATATCTATGGTATATTCCTGTATTCAGTGGCGTACATAACATGGATTACACTTCAGGATTTCAAAAAATATTTCAGTGGTAAAATTGGCGATCGCGATATGAAAGGCAAAATGACAGGTTTTGAACATTTCGAATTTTGGGCTAGCAAATTGGTATATTTAGGAATATTTATATTTATTCCAGCAATTAAATTTGGATTAGTTAAAGCCTTAACAGGATATTTAATCATGGCCCTTGTAACAGGTATTTGTATTACAATTGTATTTCAATTGGCACATGTAGTTGAAGGAATGGATTTTATTGCAAATGACCCTGAAGAAGTTATTGTTGAAAACGATTGGGCTACTCACCAAATTAGTACAACTTCTAATTTTGCTACAAAAAGCAAATTATGGTGTTGGTTATTGGGTGGTTTAAATTTCCAAGTTGAACATCATTTATTTCCCAAAATTAGCCATGTTCACTACCCCAAAATTAATGAAATTGTAAAGTCTACTTGTGCTGACTTTAATATCAGATATCAAGAATTTCCAACGATGTTAACTGCAATTAAATCTCATTTTAATTACTTAAAATACATTGGTCAATTGAATCCAACTACATAATTAATATAACTTAAAACAAAAAAACCGCGATTTTAATCGCGGTTTTTTTGTTTTACACCAATATTGTTTACCATAAATAACTCAAACCGAATTCCATATAATCTGCTACGTTCAAATGTGCTTTTAATCGAGTTCTAGCCACCCAATTTTGACTCAACCTATAATCTATTCCAACACAGTTATAAAATGCTGGCTTCTCGCTAATAATTGGTCTAAATAAGTACATTCCTAAATCCAACCTCAATCCTAGTCTTCCAAAAACATATTGATGACCAAATTTCAACCCTAACTCCCATTGATCTTGATAAGAAATATCGTTTGAATTACCATACCTATCAAATTTGTAATTATCATCTGAAAATAAATCAAAGCCAATATCCCAAATATGATTCGCCGATTTTTGAATACGATACTGAATATCTGTAACTACAGCTGATAATGAAGTTGGGTATTCTATTGTATGTTCACGTATAGCATATCGCATTCCAATTGAAAACGGACTCGTGTAATATCTCTTTTTATGTAAATAGAACGAACTTCTCTCTGTATTGTATATTTCATTTGGAAAATATACAACACCAATATTTGCATGAATTGAATTCAACCCCACATTGGGCTTTGCAAAATTAGCATTTGAAGCATGGGTTAAATTAGCACCTATTCCAATTGAAAAATTAGGCAAAATATTATATTGCGCTTCAACCTTTAATTGAGCTAAAAAATTAATATGGCTCCCAATTGCAAAATTTACAGGCTTGGTAAATGTATCATATTTTTCTGAAAGATAAGAAACCCCATGGGTAAAATACCAACTCAATAACCATTCACTTTTTTTGGAAATCTCAGCTCCAAAAGTAACGCCCGCACCTAATTGATAGCCTGTAACCGATAACCCATTGTTTAAGAAAATTAATGAAGTTCCAATTTTAGGACAGTAAGCTATGGTTGAACCAGAAGCTATTTTATTGGATGGATCCAATCGCAATTTCCATAATGCATCAATTTGAATACCATTCACATTTGCCATTAATGGTTTGGTAAATTCAGAATGGGGAACCATTACTCCTGTTAAATATTGCAAGGAAAGAGAATATTGAGAATACCCTAAATTGCAAATAATGACAAACAGCAATGTCAAACCAATATGCTTATTCCATTTATTGTACATTTATAATCATGCTTAAACAATGAAAAGTAAGGCAAATCATTTGAAATGCTTTAGTTTTCTCATATTGCAAATTTAAGATCTAAATGCAAATATTAAATACAACCAATGTATATTGGCCATTAAAAGATATAATCAGGAAATAACGAAAGGTAGAGTGCTACTTTCTAGAAAATAACTTAAAAACTCTATAAAGTAATTAGTCCTTCTTAAAAACAGGAAGATTTGTCAATTCTAATCTGCGGAATTCAAATATTTGGTTGACTTTATTATCTACAAAAAGTTTGCTTGCTATCCAACCTAAAAAGGACAAACCTACATCATAATGCAAAATGTCAGTCATCAAAACACCACCCTCAACAGCCTTAAAATGATGTTCGTGGTGCCAAATATTATAAGGACCTTTTCGCTGTTCATCAACAAAAAATTGTCCCTCAACAATATGGGTAATTTCTGTACACCAATTTAATTCAATATTCAACATTGGTTTAATTTTGTATTGAATAAACATGCCCTCATACATTTTTTCTGGCAATTCAGAAACGATTTTAAAAACCATATCCGGAGGAGTTATGTCATTTAAATTTTTTGGGGTTGCAAAATAATTCCAAGCAGTTTCTAACGACACCGGTAAAAATTGTTCCTGAACAAGTCTTTTCATATTGAGAGAACAAAGAAAACGGATAATTGTTTGCGGCCTCTTCACGAAGTGCAAAACATATTTGAACGTTCTTATTGCATAGAAACGTATGAAAATTCGCTGTAAATTTCCAATACTAACTATTCAACGGCAATTTATTTTGTTTTATAATCCAAATGATTAATAAACTAATACCAGCCGACATAAAGCACCAAGTTGAGGGTAATGCATTTATATAGAAATAATAGGCTATTCCTAAGGCAATTGCATTTACAAATGCCAAAACCAATATTTCACGAATTTTGGACAGGAAAAAAGGGACTACCGTGGATACAAAGTAGAAGTGATTATTCATAGTCCATGTCGCTTCAATATTTTTAAATTCGTACGCAATATGAAAATCATGAATTTTTGGAAACGGATTTAAAAATATCATCTGATAAAGCGAATAAAGCGCTGTAAAAACACCTGCCGCCGAACACAAAAACAGCCCAAATTTACGCCATAAAGGATGTGTTGAATTCCCATTGGCAGTAGGCAATCCCTTGCCTCCAAATTCAAATTTATACAAAGCCAAAGGAACCAAAATTGGCCAAATAATCCAAGCAAAAGAAAGAAAAGATTGGGTAAAAAAATCTTGATATTTTAAGCTTAACTGATCATTCAATGTGAGCCAAACGAACCCTTCCGAAAATTGCTGAACTGCAAATAAAAACGGAATTACCGCTAAATATTTCTGATGGGTGTGGGTTACCGATTTAATCGAATAAACACCTAAGGCACCAATGACCACTGAAGAGGAAAAACTAGCCGTAGCCGAAAAACACATAAACAAAGATAGCCAAACTGCGAACAGATAGGCTATCTTATTGAATTTTAATATGTTTTATAATTTCAAAATAAACTTTACAATCAAATTGGCGGAATTAAGTTAACTCTTAAAGATTAATCAAAAAAGGCAGATCCAAGAATCTGCCTTATAACCAATAAATCAATCATTCATGAAAGTATTTTCATTTAGAAAACAATCATGAATTTTTGCTAGAAGAATATTTGATATTGCACGGTTATTGCATTTTTACGACGGTCATTAAATACTGCATCTTGACCATTCACAGTTTGCAATAACACCCCCGGCCTATTCTGCCAATCTAAAGTAATCTTTGCTTTATGTCCTTGAATAAACCAGTTGATCCCCGCATTGAATGTATTGATTCTATCCTTACCAAGTCTATCATACTGCGCAGATGTCAATGAAAGATAGGGCATCAATTGACCATTTTCTTTCAATAAATCTTTCGCACACAAAAATCCAAGTTGAGCATAAATAACATTTCCAGTTCCAAACATAGGTATGGCATTGCCATAAATTGAACCTGCATCTTTAACTAAATTAGCAGTTGTTGTTCCCGAAGCGGGATTCATGATTCCGTTAAAACGCAAATAATTCTTACCATAATCGGTTTTAAACAAACCAACATATGCATTGATTGCGGTTCCCTTTTCTTTATTAATTGGCATATCTAAAAACGATTCAACACATAACAATTTCATATTGTTCATTACTGTATCTTTTTTAGCACCAACGGTTTCTGTTCTCCATGTCGCATTTTTTTGAAAAATGCCCCCTACTGCAATATTGAAAATCTTTTTATTCCCCAAATAAGTACCAGTCATGTAAGGTGTTGTATGGTTTTCATGGTCAAAAAATTGATACATCAAATACCCTTGTTGCTGCAAGTGATGTCCCATTTTTGCAAATGTTGCATTGGCAGAAATTTCAGGCAATGCATTTCCATTGCTTGTAACGGGAAAAGGATCGCTCATTGAAACACGATAATCTATCTTACCCACTTGACCACGGGTATAAACGCTCAATTTTCTGCTAAACAAATCTGTTTGATCAACAGTAGACTGAGCAAAAACTGGCACATCCATTGTCATGATCGTACCAATTGAAGGTTGCGAAAATCTAGAAAGACCATTGGCAATGGTTAATCCACCACCAATTTTCAAACCCAAGCCACTGGTCACCCTGTATTCGCAAACAGCATCATGTAAAAACGCAGCAACTTTTCTATTTGCGCCAATTGCATATTGAGAATTGAAGTTATTCTGACCAAATTGAAAGTATACAAACACACGGTCGTTAAGTTGACCAAACATTTGCATTCTCGTTCTTCTCAAACCGATATCAAAAGTAGTAGATTGAGCTTCATTTTCAACTGTAGTTCCAATTAAATTTTGATTTTGCCTAACCCACAATTGGTTTAAAAATGTCACTTGGAAATAATGGGTTCCAGATTCATTCAATGAATATTTCAAATCTGTACTTTCCTTTTTTGTTTGTGCAAACAAACTCAATGTGATGAGTTGAATACCTATAATACTTATTAATTTTTTCATAATTTTTTACGATGAATGTTGAACTGAAACCGACGATCCTGTATAAGGACCTAAAAACAAACGTGCATAAATTCTAACCATGGCCAACCCATCAATGATAAGACTAATGGAAACAATTGCAGCCAAGAAAAACTGATTTTCATGGATATGGCTAAAAATCAAATCTTCACCAATGAATGTTGGGGTAATTGGAAATCCCGTTATTCCCAAACCACAAAGCAAAAACAAAAACGCCAAAGTTTTGTAAGGAACAGCAAATCCATTGAACTCACTAATATCTAACCTACCTTCTCTATTGCGAATTTTCTTCAAAATAATTGTACCCAAAATTGCCGCTATAAATGCGCCGCTCAAATATAGAAAGGTTTCAGTTTTACTAAAGTTCTCATTAAAAGAAACAGCCAAGGCAATCCAACAATGATTCAAAGCAATTAACCACCAACTCATTACCACATTTTTATATTCTGCAAATGCCCTCAAAACCATGATCAATCCAATAAGTGCAAACAAAATTTCGAGAATCCGAATTAATTCACTTGAAAATACATCTTTGTTGATTGAAGCGAAAATTCCCATTATAAAAAGGGGTAAAAAAATCATCCAAACATGCCTCTCTCTTAAAAATTTAAATATCCTTCCTCCCTTTTTAAGAGGGTGCCAAAGCCATCTGTAATTAAATTGATCCAAATTCCATTCTTTCAAACTCAACAAATAAACAGAATTCATTAGTTTTTTCGGAATGAATTTATTTGCACTTCTGTGGGCAGGATTAAAATTAAAAAACTGTTCTCTAATTAAATAACTGGCAACAGAAGGAGAAACTAACAATTGATATGTTCTCAAAAACGCATTTCCCGCGAAGTGAAACAATGCCAATGTTTCAAATCCCAATGCAATTTCAATAAAAATTAATCCAATTTGAGAGATAGAAGAATAAGCAATTTGACTTTTCACCGAAGATTGAACCCGCGCAATATTCATGGCCACAAAACTTGTAAATACACCCATTGCAACCATAATTCCCCTCACGATATATTGATTTTCTATAAAGGGATAGGTCCTTAACATCAAAAATGCACCAAGATGAACAGATAAAGATCCATAAAAAATGGCACTTGAAGGAGTTGGTCCTTCCATGGCCCTTGGCAACCAAGAACTAAATGGCAACTGCGCACTTTTTGCATATGCCGCAATCAAAACCATCAGTGCAACCACAGTTCCTTCAAAACTATGATTCTGTAAGTGTTCATGTAAAATTTCATAATTGCTCAATTTGGCAAACGTGATATTCTCATGCCACAAATGGTGACTCAACCACATGGCCAAAATCAATCCAATGTCGCCAATTCTATAAATAAAGAAAACTTTAAGCGCATTTTTAACGGGCAAATATCTCTCTCGGTAAAAGGCAATTAACAAGAAAGATGAAATACCCAAAACTTCCCAACCCATAAATAGGGTTTCGAAATTTCCAGAAAATACGGTGATGTTATATCCCAAAAAGAAAAACAAAATGGTATTAAAAAACCTTTTATACCCATTTTCCCTGTGCAGATAAACCCTGCTATAAATTGTAATTAAAAAGGTTAAAAAACCTCCCACAAAAGCAAAAATTGCTGTAATTCTGTCGAAATAAAAATCAATATAAAATTCATATTCATCAGATTGATAGATAATTACATCCTTTAAATTCAATGCTTTATGTGGACCAATTAACCAATTGGCGGTAAATGCAATTAATGCCAGCAAATAAACACCAACGGTGGAATATGCCACGGCAGATAATGTCTTTTCTTTTTTCTCTGAAATAAACAAACTAATTACATACCCTAAAAAAGGCAGCAAAACGAATAATTGAAGTAGTAATTCCATATTTAATTCATTAAATAAACAGGTAAATTATCGTGATTATTGCGAAAATTAACTAATAAATCTTTCGCAACTTTTACGGTTGAAGGAACTGGCTCATAAGTCTCAAATGCTTCGTTTTGAAACTTAAAATAAGTTTTAGTTTCAGGATTAAGCACCACCAAATGAACCCAATTGTTTTTAAACCATTCATAAGTATTTGCATCTTTATGAATCGTTTCAAGCACAACTTTTGGGAAATGCTCAACAATAATGAGCAATCTTATTGGATCATGAACTTCAATCATTTGACTAGGAAGACCAGGTCGCAAATCACCATCAATTCCATTGGCTACACCAAATAATCCCATTACGTTGTGTGGCAATTTTGAACCTGCACCTAAATTTTGGTTATCAACCCTTGAAAAATAATATTCCAAGTTTATACCACCACAAACTGGGGCACATGCTTTCAAAATTCCAAACAAATATTTTCCATCTGGATCAACTTCATAGCTGTAAGAATTCATAAAAGCCCTGCGGTCTAAAAATACATTTTTAGTCAATTCCCTACCGCCTACAATACATAACGTGTTTGTTGCGTGATTCAATTCCGGACGTGGTTCAAATAAAGAAACAGAGCGTAATTTCACTTTTTCATGCACTTTTTCAGGAGTACTTAATGTATCAACCAATTCAAATCTACGCGAACGTTCAAGCGCATTCATATCAGAAGCCAAATTAAAAGATTGCTTATTTTCAGCATGTAACTTTTTGTTTTCTTGGGTTAAAGTATCTTCATCGTAGAAAACAATTTCATCACGGGTTGTATCTTGCAGTCCTCCAACAAATTGTGTATTTTGAGGGATACTAATTCCACGTTCTGCCAAAATTTCTCTCACACCGGGGTGATTCCCAATGAACGACATTACCCTTGCGTTCACCGATCCAGGACGACCAGAACAGGCACCACAATCATAGGCTGCGTAATGTGGATTGTTTACACTGCTCGAACCATGTCCTATCAAATAAACAATGGGTGCAAAATTCTCAACCAAACCAATGCTGCGCAACAAGGTTTCAATCCTATCTGCCATTTCTTCTACTTTGTACCCCACTTGCAATCCATTTTCTGTTTCACCTTTAAATTCTATTGACAACGCAGAAAACTCATCCATATGCTTCAAAGAAGAGGCAGTAGCTGGACTCATTGTAGGCCTGAAAATACTCACGAATAATTTCATTGCCGACCAAAATCCAAGCGATTGAGAAATTAACCATCCAAACAACAATGAATGCGTTTGATGGTGAAAATGCAAATCACGTTTATGCACTTGGGTAGCATCGGTCTCTTTAATCAAGAATTTTGGAGTAACAGGTGCAGGACAATGCTTGGTATAAAATTTACCATTTTCTGGTTGGTAATAAAATTCCACACCAAAAAATCCGGGAGTTCCATAAGTTTTACAATTTGGGTCTTCTATTTCTAAATGACGGCGAATACTACATTCTCGATCATCAATACAAAACAAAGCTTGGAAACTATAATTGTTTGAACTTTCATGCTTCTTTGTCAAATTTTGCTTTAACCCTACGAGCACTGAATTATAATAATTCCATTCGTAACTCATTTGCCACAATCTAATTAATTCAAAATGCTCAGAATACAAAATTGGTGCAAATATGTCTAACGGAACAATTGGCAACAACTGACTCATTGGTAAAAAATCTTCTCCCATTTTTGATTCCAACACATCAATTTCAACCAATAACTCAAAAACAATTAACTCTTTTAAAGTAATTCTCCGGTTATCAAGAAGGGTTTCTGGCATTGCCTCAACGGTAGAAACCATACCAGACCAACCTGGATGTGCAAATTGTTGATCAATTAAATATCTCTCAAACAATTCTTCATTTCCAATTACTTTTTGCAATAAAAAATCAATATCCCATTGCTCGGTTAGCAAATATTTTCTGGCCGTTTTACCTTGAAACAAACTCACATAACTTGTAGATTCAAGTGCTTTTAAATTCTTTAAAAAACCACCTGAAATTTCCGGGAACCTCCAAATTGAAATTCCTTGATCTAAATAACTACAAATAACCCTGAATAATATTGGATGAGCTAAGGCATCCATGTCTAACCCCTTTTGAGATTTCCATAGCTTCCTTAAACTTCCAACTCTAGTTTGTGGGTTATGCTGAAATTTCTCATTCAGCATTTTCTCTTTCCAAAGTTGGGCGTCATCTTTTTTCTCGGATTTTAGGATATGCGAAATGGTTGCATCAGAAATCTTTCCTTCGGCATACAACGTTCTGTATTCGTCAATGCCCAAAGTAACGTTATAGCCAAAGATTGCATTTGCCTTTTCAATTCCTTTAAAAAACTCATCGTGCTGAAAAGCATGTAAGGTATTGTGATGGATAAAATCCTTCAAAGGAGCTTGAGCAGGCAAATAATGACTCAATTCATGAAGAACATGTTCTTCATTGAATTTTGAATGTATTTTTTCCATGATTAAATCAATAAGGAATTATAATTTTCTTCCGGCCAAATGATGAGTAGAGAATGCTTTATGGTTATTTAATCCTTCAACCACAACTGTACCGCTTTCGCGTTCATAATTCTCTTGAAATAAATGAAGTTGTTCCATAGCAGAATGATCAATTACCCTCGCATTTTCAAAAATGATTGTGATATGCGAATTTGCAGGAATTGCTTCTAATTTATTTTTAATTCCAATAAAGTTAGAAAATACCGCTGCTTTATCAACATGAACCTCATATTTATCGCCAACAAAATTCACTTGGCATTGTGATTTAAATAAAGAGCTCAAAGGTGTTCCGTTTACATATAGTACAATTAATTCAGCAACAATACCAGCAGCAATACCAACCAATAAATCTTCAATCAGTGTAAAAGCAATCGTCACCAAGAAAACAAGCAGTTGCTCTTTCCCAATTTTGAACATATGAATAAATTCACGAGGGTGAGTCAATTTAAATCCTACTCCAATTAATAAAGCAGCCAATGCTGATTTTGGAATCATTTCAATAATACCAGACATGAACGCAACAAATAAGAACAATACAATTCCGTGAAAGAAATTGGCCCAACGAGTTTTAGCCCCATTATTTACATTTGAAGAACTACGCGCAACCTCTGAAATCATTGGCAAACCACCAAATAAACCAGCAATCGCATTTCCTGTTCCAACGGCAATCAAATCTTTGTTAAAATTGGTTTTCCTTTTGAACGGATCCAATAAATCAATTGCTTTCGCTGTTAACAATGATTCCAAACTTCCAATAATTGCAAATAATGCTACATACTGAATAAAGCCTCCAATATGATCTCCAATATGAGAGAAATCTGCATGTACTTTTAGAATACTCCAAAAATCACCAACTTTTACCAATTGTTTATTTTCTTGGGTTAAACCAAATTTCACAGCTAACGGAATTGCTACCAATAAAACAACCATTGGTGCTGGTATTTTTTTCAAAAATGAAGATTTAATTAGCGGCCATCCAAAAACGATTACCAAACATATTAATCCAACAATAAATGAACCTTGTGAAATCGGACTCGCCATCAACTTAGAAAAAGTATGAGGCAAAGCCCCAATTAAATCTAATGGCGCAACCATTGGCTTGCCAGCAACAGATACACCATGATGCATTTCCCCCTCTCCAAAAACAGGATTAATACCCATCAATACATGAAGTTGCTTCGACATAATAATTACACCAATAGCAGCAAGCATACCATGCACCGCCGACAAAGGAAAGAAATCACTCAATTTTCCTAATTTTAACAAACCGAAACCAATTTGCAAAATTGCCGCAATAACAATCGCAGCCAAGGTGGTTTCCCAACCCAAAACGCTCATTGCTCCAGCTACAATAACAATTAAACCAGCAGCAGGACCTTTTATAGTTAATCGAGCTCCCATGAAGAAACTCACGATGATACCACCAATAATGGCAGTTAATACACCGAATAAAGGATTGGGGAAATCCGATGCCGATGCAATTCCTAAACTTAATGGCAGAGCCAATAAAGCAACAATAAATCCAGACGGTAAATCCGACTTCCAGTTTTCTACTAAACCTTTCCATCCATCAGATGGCATAGCATTTATTTTATTTTTTGTCATATTATTTTTATTTTATTTGTTTCAACTTTAAACCAAGCTGATAGGTTTTTCCATTATTTCCTTCGCCAAAAAAGCGTTGCATTTTTGTTTTGCCTCTCAATAAAAGCAAAATCACACGATAGAATTCGTGTATTTAATATGAAATATTGAATTTACCCAGCAATTTTAATTTGCTGCAACAAAATAACCAACGACACTTTGTGTACGTTGACTTTTATAGTTTTTTCAAATGTATAAACCCAAGAAAAGAAGACTTGGGGAATTTGAATTATTGAATATGTAAGGTTTTCGTCAAAAAATGTGAGAAATACTACTTTATCGTCATTGTCGTCTGAATCGGAATCAACAGTTTCTTCGCATTGCGCAGTATTTCCACTTAATTCTGAATGAATTGTCCATTCCACAAAAGAGGCTGTAAATAGCAATAAAATAAGGGATAGCCCAATTATTTTAGAATATTTTAACACACCTTTCATAGTTTTAATTACAGCAAATTTAATAGATTTCTTTGAGTAGATTACATTTTTAAGACAAACAGCATATAAATGACGATATTTTTGGACAGTTTAATGATTTTTAAAACCCGAATTTGATAATGTTGTATAAAAATTCGGCTGCAACCAATTGTCTGCATTTCAAGCATCTGTATATCCCCCGATATTTTCAATCCGTTTTATCGTTTCAAATTGTACCTTTGGGATTGAATTTTGCGCAATTAAATTGCCGACAATAAAAAACGAGGTAACAATAAAAAATTTGATCGAATGAATCATAAGTTACAAATATAGCTTGTCTATTTTTATAATTTAGTCGATTATTTACCCCTCAATTGGAAACAAATACTTAACAATACCTTAATTTAAAATAAAAATAACAACAAATAGTTTTGCATTTAAAAAAATTGAAATCGAATAGGCTTAACATAGTGAGAGACATTAGTTGGTTGTCTTTTAACGAAAGGGTACTTCAGGAGGCTAAAGATCCGAGTGTACATTTAAATAACAGATTAAAATTTCTAGGTATTTTCTCCAACAACTTAGATGAGTTCTTCAGGGTTCGGGTAGGCACGTTAAACAAAATGCTCAAACTCGAAAAAAATGCAAAAATGCATTTTGAAGATGATCCTGAAAAAATCCTAAAGAAAATTCAAGAGGTAGTTCTTGAACAGCAAATTAATTTCGACAGCACATACGCCGAAATTATTAATCAACTAGAAATTCAACACAAAGTTTTCTTTAAAAACGAAAAGCAACTTTCGAAAGACCAAAAGAGTTTTGTACAGCATTATTTTGAAGACAAGGTTCGCACCCAAATTGTTCCTTTGATGATTGAGAGTATGCCGCAAGCTCCATTTTTGAAAGACCGTTCCATTTATTTGGCTTGTGTACTTGGCAATACCCAAAACCCAATGTTGCAGCGATACGCTTTGATTCAAATACCAGAAAAAGAAGTTCCTAGATTTGTAATTATTCCCTCACCAAAAAACGAAACACATATTATTTTACTCGATGATATTATTCGTTACAATCTTAAATACTTATTTGCACCCTTTGGATTCAATCGTTTCAGTAGCCACATTGTAAAACTTACCAGAGACGCAGAATTGGAACTAGACAATGATTTAAACAACAATGTCATTGGCGATCTAGAAAAAAGTTTAAAAAATAGAAATAAAGGCAAAGCCACGCGTTTTGTTTACGACAGAAGCATAGATCCACATTTATTGGATTATTTAACAAAACGATTAAACTTGTTAAAAAAAGACAACCTTATTGCTGGAGGAAGAATTCATAATTTTAAAGATTTCATGGATTTCCCTAAATCGGTTTTCAACGACTTAACAACCCGACCCAAATCATTTGTACATCCTTTGTTAGAACAACCATGTCGCATCATGGAAGTGTTAGAAAAACGAGATGTAATGCTGCATTTCCCATACCACTCATTTGACTCAATTATTGACTTATTGAGAGAAGCGGCCATTGACCCTTCTGTACAAAGTATTAAAATTACAGCTTACCGTTTGGCAAAACAATCTAAGGTAATCAATGCATTATTGAATGCAGTTAGAAATGGGAAACAAGTAACGGTGGTAATTGAATTAAGGGCTCGTTTTGATGAGGAGGCAAATTTATATTGGAAATCTGTTTTAGAGGAAGAAGGAATTAAGGTTCTTTTGGGTGTTCCTGATATGAAGGTACACGCAAAAATTTGTGTGATTAAAAAACGAGAATTTAATAAAACTACGCAATATGGATTTGTGTCTACAGGCAATTTCAATGAATCTACGGCACAATTATATGGTGATCACTTGTTACTAACAACCAACAAAATGATTTTGGCTGATATAAATCGTATTTTTGACTGTTTAGACAAACCAATCATTCGAATTGACTCTTTAAAAACGTGCAAAACACTGATTGTTGCTCCAAATAACATGCGTAAGTACTTTTTAAACATGCTTGCCAAAGAAATTCGATTTGCCAAAAAGAAACAAAACGCAGGCGTATATTTGAAATTAAATAGTTTGGTTGATCATGAACTCATTGAAGAATTGTACCATGCTGCAAGATCGGGTGTAGAAATCAATATGATTATCCGCGGAATTTGTTGTTTGAAAGCAGAACAGAAGTCCTTCAAAAAAGAAATTAAAGCCATCAGTATTGTTGATGAATATTTAGAGCATGCCAGAGTTTTTATATTTAACAACTTCAATACTCCAATGGTTTATATTTCATCGGCAGATTGGATGATTAGAAACCTAGATCATAGAATTGAAGTTGCATGTCCAATTTTTGACAACTCCATTCAAGAAGAATTAACCACCATATTAAAACTGCAAATGCAAGAGAATGTGAAAGGTAGGATTTTAGACAATGACCAAGCAAACAATTATGTAATTTCTGAAGAAAACACACCAGAAATGAGGTCCCAGATTGAGATTTATCATTACCTTAGCGGCAAAAAATACAACCCTTGATATTGGCTGCTATTGATATTGGTTCTAATGCGGCTCGGTTACTCATAACCGAAGTAAAACCTTATGGGAACAATGAAGTAGATTTCACAAAATTAAACTTAATAAGGGTTCCAATTCAATTGGGTTACGATGTTTTCGAAAACGGTTCAATTGGAATTGAAAAACGCCATAATTTCATTGAAACGATGAAGGCTTTTAAAATTTTGATGAATATTTATCATGTAAAAGCCTACAAAGCCTGTGCCACCAGTGCCATGCGCGATGCAAAAAATGCTGATGAAATTATTGAACAAATTGACCGGGAAGTTGGTTTACAAATTAGGGTAATTAGTGGTCAAGAAGAAGCCTCAATCTTGTATGAAACACATATTGCCGAGCAATTCCAAAACAATAATGCATCACTCTATATAGATGTTGGTGGTGGAAGTACCGAACTGACGCTATTTGCTGAGAAAAAAATTATTTTCAAAGAATCATTTAACATTGGTACCATTCGTTTATTAAACTTGAAAATTACCCAAAAGCATTGGGATAGCGTTAAATATTTTATCAAAAATGAGGTTGATAAGTACCAGCCCATTCAACTCATTGGAAGTGGTGGAAACATCAATAAAATATTTTCAATGTCAAAGGTCAAAGAAGGTAGACCTTTAAAATATAGTGCTTTAAAAGATAGTTTAACAGAAATGGAGAACCTATCAATTGATGAACGTGTTCACAAATTCAATTTAAAGGATGAGAGGGCGGCCGTAATTGTTCCGGCACTCGAAATCTATACCACAATCATGAAATGGGCCAATGCCACTGAAATTTATGTCCCTAAAATTGGATTGGCAGATGGACTTATTAAATTGCTTTACGCAGAAATAATTTTACAAAAAAATCAATAGGCCGTGCCTTATTTAATTGAAATATAAATATTTTCTCATAGATTCGTTGTTCAGACAAAAATCTATCATATGAAAATAAAACTACTACAAATTTTTAAAACCATATTACTATTTTCTTTAGTATTTATTCAAAATAACATTAAAGCTCAAAATTCACTTGACTTTGATGGCACCGACGATAGGGTTGATTGCGGAACAGATACTTCAGTGATGATTAAAAACAAGGCCATTACATTGGAAGCGTGGATTTATCCTACTGCTTGGAAAACAAATGTATATGAAGGCAATATCATTAACAAAGAAAACAATACGAACAATAATGGTTATTTCTTGCGGTGCGGGGCATCTGGTAAATTAAATTTTGGATTTGGCGACAACACTACTACTTGGAAAGAAATAACTTCTGCAACCGCGGTTTTAACCTTGAACACTTGGCAGCATGTTGCTGCTACTTATGATGGCGTTAAATCTAAATTATATGTAAATGGCATTTGTACAGATTCTGTAAGTTACTCTTCCGCAATTCAAAATTCAAATACCGTTAACCTCACCATTGGTGATCATTCTGGCACTTATGTGCGACGATACCAAGGTAGAATTGATGAAGTTAGAATTTGGGCCGTTGTAAGAACCATAGCAGAAATTAAAAACAACATGAATGCAGAATTCTGTTCTAAGCAAAATGGACTTAGGGCTTATTACAAATTCAATCATGGTATTGCAAATGGGACCAACACCACAAATAAACTTTCTGATTGGTCTGGATTTAACAATACTGGTACTGCCTTAAATTTCTTGATGTCAGGAACCGGATCCAACTGGGTAAATGGCAAATCTTTAACCAGAAATATGAACACATTTGTGAATACCACAACCCAATGTGACTTTTTTTACGGACCAACCGGTAAAAAACTAACCACCTCAGGTACTTACTACGATACCATTCCTACTTCATTTGGTTGTGATAGTGCAATAAAAACTGTACTAACAATAAAAAAACGCTCAACCAAAACCATAAATGTATGGGCTTGTAAGTCTTATGTAAGTCCTAGCAAAGCATACACTTGGACAAAAACAGGCAAATATGTAGACTATATCAAAAACTGGTTAGGTTGCGACAGTATGATTACTGTATATTTAAAAATTGGTGGAAAGCCAGATACCATTCGCGTAAGCCAATGTTATTCATACACAAGTCCTTCAAAAAAATACACTTTCACAAATTCTGGTGTATATCATGATACAATTCCCGATTACAGAGGGTGCGATAGTTTAATCACCCTGTTTGTTACCATTTTAAAGCCATCAAACAGCACATTGTTTGCCAAAGGTTGCAAAGCTTACACTTCTCCAAGTGGAAAATTCATTGTAACTCAAAGTTCAACATTTTATGACACAATTTTAAATGAAGCTGGTTGCGATAGTGTTATAAAAATAACCTTTAAAAACCTATCAGCTAAAAAAACCATTGATGTCACTGCCTGTTATAGATACAAAAATTGGAACAAAAAGAAAACATGGACTAAATCAGGTGTTTATTATGATACTCTACGAAATTATGCATTTTGTGATAGTATTGTTACTGTTAATTTAACCATCAACAACGCAAAAAGAGATACAGTTAATGAAAGCAGTTGCCGCTATTTCATTATGAAAGGCAAACCAATTGTTATCAATGCGAGTGGTTCTTATAATGACACTTTAACGGCAAAATCAACTGGATGTGATAGTATAGTAACAAGAAATATCAACATCATTAATATTGATAGATATGTCATTCACGATGGTTCATTGTTAACCGCGAGAACACTCAATGCAACTTATCAGTGGATCAACTGTTCAAAAAACAACATCGTCATTGACACCGCTACAAAACGTTCGTTTGTGGCACCGAAAAATGAAATGTATGGGGTTATTATCACTCAAAATGGCTGTATAGATACTTCGGATTGTATTCAAGTTACAAATGCAAAAACCACTCCGATTAGCGCATATAACTTTGAAATCAATCCAAATCCAAACAAAGGTACTTTCACATTGAAATCTAATATCAATACACCGGTAAGCATTGCTATCTTTAACTCAGTAGGCGCTGTTGTTTATGAAAAACAAAATGTTAATGCCAACGATTTAAAAATCGAATTGAATCAAAAAGCAGGAATCTACCACGTCCGAATAAAAGACGAAAATAATGCTACCATTACCAAAATGGTGATGATACAGTAAATTAAAAAGCCCCTTTCGGGGCTTTTTAATGTTTATAAATGTTTATGAGGGTTTATGAAAGTTTATTAAGGTTGTTTTAACGATAAAACAAGCAAGGCGCAAACAGGCTATAGCAGTCAATAGCTCAGCGTAAATAGCGTGGCGTAAATAGCGAAGCGTCAAATTGCGATGCAAATTCAACCTGATTGCAACAAAAGAATCGGTTATTTACGAAACTCCTTGCATATACCCCAAAGTTTAATAAACTTTGCTCCACTATGTCAGAAAATACTCCTTGCCCACAATGCGGTTCAGAATACCCTTATCCTTCCGGACTTTTAATGATTTGTCCTGAATGTGCCCACGAATGGAATCCTAACGATGTGGAAGAAGTATCTACCGACGATGGTGGTTTGGTTGTGAAAGATTCTAACGGAAAAATCTTGAAAGATGGAGATACTGTTGTCATCATCAAAGATTTACCGGTAAAAGGATTTTCAAAGTCGATCAAAGTGGGTACAAAAGTGAACAACATTCGCTTGACCGATGGCGACCACAACATTGATTGCAAAATTGGCGAATTTGGCTCTATGTCTATCAAATCAGAATTTGTAAAACTCGGATAAATCTTCTATGAACACCAACGTTGAAGTATACTTTGCAAACTTGAGGCAATGGAAACCAGAGCTTGAAATGTTGCGCAATATCGTGTTGGAATGCGGATTGGTGGAAGAATTCAAATGGCGCGGCCCTTGTTATACTTACAATAATAGCAACATTATCATCATTGGAGGATTCAAAGACAATTTTGTAATCAGCTTTTTAAAGGGTGTATTTTTGAGGGACGACCAAAAGTTGTTGCAAAAACCTGGCGACAATTCCCAGACTGCGAGAATCATCCGATTTACGGAGGCATCTCAGGTTTTGGAATTGGAACCCATCATCAAAACA
>Ga0114976_10000888_pt1 | contig 18784 bp, 14 predicted proteins | sample S_130805_EF_Meta_FD_87319 | JGI IMG/M metagenome (GOLD analysis project Ga0114976, IMG submission 87319) | Freshwater microbial communities from Lake Simoncouche, Canada to study carbon cycling - S_130805_EF_MetaG | ecosystem: Environmental > Aquatic > Freshwater > Lake | place: Lake...
CGCAATACCCAGTAATCCCCATTCAATTGTAGACTCCTTCACAGTTGTACGTGCAATATCAGACGGATCCCATACAGTAATAGCGGGAGCAGCAGATCCAGCGTAGCCAACTGGTGTACCACTCTGGCGAATATTACCAATAGTCTCGCCACGTCGTGTAGGTCGCGCAGGGTCCTCAAAATGAATTGATGTTGCGCCCTGACCATCCTGTGCCGGCGCAGCATTCAGACCCATTGTGCGCTGACTTGTCGCATCACGCTCATTTGGCTTGTTTTCAAAAGACGCACGACCATAATCTGCTTCAGGCGCATCAACATTATTTGTATAATATCCAGACATATCCGCATTTCTGTAACCAGCACCACCATACTGTTGAACCATTGGTGACTTATACGCACTTGTCACATAACTCTGACCGAAATCCTGAGAAGCACCTGATGGAATATACTCAACTGATGTCTCAGGGCGACTTGTGTGTGGCAAGACTTGAACAGGGCGCGCAGTTTCCTTAAAGGTGGTTGTTCCAGTTGGTACAGACCCAATTGATACACCAGACTCATCAACATAGAACCTGTCAGGGTTATTCTTGCGAACTTCTCCAATATTGGAAATCTCCGCAGTCTTTCCAATAAAATGTACACCAGGCACCGCTACTCCCTCATAGGTGAGTTTGGGCTTATTTGCAGTACGTAATTCATTTGTCTGTTTATATCCGTGCTCCTTCATATATTCATTAACTTCAAACTGCTGAAATCCACCCTTTCCTGTAAGGCCAAACTTCTCACCAATACCAGGCGCAACACGAGTCGGTTCAAACGGCTTTTCACCCGCACGATTTCTCGGTTCATTAATGCGGCTCTGAACAAAATCGGTTGCTGATTCAAGACCATAAGGATTTCCGAATGGCGCCTGCGCGTCCTTAAACATATTTTCGACTTCTTGTTTCTTAATTTGATTGACACCTGCGCCAGTGTAGGAATCGAGACGATCAGTATTTGCTGTAGCACGCATATTTTGTTTCACACGGCCTCCAAAAAAGGGGACCATATTATTATGTTTGAACTCTCCATTAGAAACTTTCTGCCCACTAAGAGGGCTTATTGTATATCCCGAACCAGTATTCATATAATTGGGATCTGACTCAATTCCTGCAGGGTTTAGTTGAACTTGCGCAGTAGCATCTTCAATTGGTACTGGAGCAGGCGGGCGCTGCGGAGCACGTGGTGGCTTTGTTGCGTATCCGATTGGCATTCCATAAGGACCGGGATTAGGTTCCGAAGGATATAAATTACCATTTGGCGTCTTGTACATCATATCAAGTTCGGAAGGGTTGCCTCGCGCAGATGCTCCCTTTGGCGAAGCAGCAAGTGCTCCTGTGCCTCGAGGAACAGCCATATCCTGAACTTGACCTGTAACTGCTGACGCGGTAAATCCTTCTTTTGGTTGTGGTCCAGATGGCTTTAATTTTGAAACAGCATATCCAAGACCGACAAGACCTAATAGGGTGATGGCCTCCATATCTAAATAGTTCCTTGATAGTTTACTTCTTTTTTATGTTTACGTTAAATCCATAGACTTATGTGTTTTACAGCGCTCTTTATCAAGGGTACGTGAAGGAATGAAAAAGTCAAAGGGTGTCTCATATGTCTGCTGTGGTTGATGTGGGAGAGATATCCAGCGATTCCACCCAGTGGCTCTTAAAGTACATGGCGGATTCGTTAAATGATTAAATGTTTGGGTGAAGACTTCATCTTGAGCAGATTCATAAGTAGCATTCGTCATCTTGTTAGTTGTAGGGTTGTACTGCGCCTCATCACACTTTACACGCGTTCCGAGACGATTAATATTCTTCAGATCACTCTCAACATCTGTGCGCCAAGCACCAGAGACCCAACTCTGTCCAGATTTTTGTAGACGAGTTGTTGGGTCCACAACATATGTCGTAGGACAGTTGTGATTTGGTACATTTAAATAATAACGAGCAGCATATGACGTAATGCGCATATCGTCAGCCTGGTGAAATTCATCAAACCTGGGTCTTGTAAGTGCTTGTTGTTGCGGCATACACGACATAGTGGTGTATTATCTGTCTTATGTTATTATTTAACTTTGGTAAAGTGCGTAATTTAGGAATATTCTTCACATAAATAGTCGTCTATTAATTTCTCAATAATAGCAGATAATATGGTGACATCAGGAATGGATTCAAATACAGTTTTTTATTTCCCATTACGGGTTGGTAGTGTAACTTTACCTAAAGAATATTTAACTTCCTTTTTTAATCGTCCAGGAAGTACTATTTTAGATATTAAACCAGGTATTGTGAAGGGTACTAAAATTAAACCATATAATCCACCGCCGCCACCTCCAGTTGGTGCTCGTCGCAGCACACGTCTCGCTGCCATTATAAAACCTGACCCACAAACACATTGGATTGTTGCTGCAAAAATTCACTATCCTCACCCAATGCTTGAAATTAAAAATGATATTAAACGTTATTTTGGAAAGAATCTTATTAAGGAAACTAATTTAACAAACTATAATTCAATAATTACAAGTCGTCTAGGAAGTGCTGTAACTTTTGCAGAACCAAATGCTCCTCTTCCTGTGCTAGCTGCTAATAGAAATAATTCAAATAATGAAATGAATAATAGAAATAATAATGGGCTTAATAATCTGAGAAATCTTTTTACCAGAACTGCTGCTATTGGCGGTCGTATGCGCAAACAGACTCGTCGCAAAACACGTAAATCTAAGAGACGTATATATTAGAAACGTTTAGAAATATATTTTTCAATTGTTAATAAACATTTGAAAAATATGCTATAAAGTCCTTAATAAAGTCCCTAATAAAATCAATATTTATGGGGCTGAAGGCAAGGATCATTTTTCATTGGTGTAGGCGCCATTACAGTTGGATATGCCCACATTTGGTAAGCCGGTAAATTATTCTTTGAAATATCCATAGTTAAATCATACTTACGATTTTGTCTCTTTATCTGTACATCATTTTCCCCTACAGGTGAGTGTTTGAATGGGTCACAACGTGTTAGAGGCCGCGTTCTCCATGTAAGATCCGATTCAACATCTGTTACGTTCCCCTTTACAAGCGATGCTTCATTTCCGCCTACAAGTCCGAGAATATGTCTTTTGGGGTGCGCACTAATATACGCGTATTTGCTCTGGTCATATAGTTGCGTGTTTTCAGCACCCACCCAAGATGGCTGTTGAACAACAGAATTTGTTATATCTTCAATAGGGGAAGGACTCAGCATCGTCTCTTAACTGCTATTGTTTAGCAATTAATATCGCGAATGTATTGGCGACTGGGAATGCCACCACGTACCCAGCCGGGTTGCGCAACTTCAGTAATTAAATTGGAAGGCTTCTGGATATTAGCAGCAACAGACGGGATGAGGGGATCGAATACATTGAGTTGTTCTTCAGTAACTGTGCCACATTCAGCGCCTGTGCGGACTTGTTCAGCATGTAAAAGGAGACTCTCAACATCAGGGTTGCCGCGACCGCCACCCATAAAAGGGACTGATAAGAATGGGCGAGCCTGCGCACGAATCGCACACTTATTTGATTTAAATTCAGGCTGATTGCGCAGTACTGAGTCAGCGTCAATCTGTTTGTTATTGAAACCATAGCCCTCGCGAGGGTATGTCGTAACTGCGCCAGCTGCTAATGGGTTTACCTGACGAGAATCAGGTACTAAATTTACTGTAGCATAACGGCCAGGGCCGACAGATTGCTTATAATATTGTTGAACACCACAAAGGTCATCCTTTGTGCTTGTAAGACGATTGATCTCCATTTCCTCTAACCAGTGAGTAGCAAACTTAATTTTCATAGAATAACATTAGAATGACTACACCTCTGGCAAAACTCGTTTGCCGGTGTATTAAAAAGGTTCGACGTACAGTAAAGTTGCGTAAAGGAACAAAGGCTACTGCTGCGAATAAGGAGGCCGCGGCAATTGCTATTTGTACTCGTTCAGTTCTTGGACGGCGCGGAAAAACCTTGAAGCGTTTCTCTTGTCGCGCAAAGCCTATGCTCAAGACACAGAAGCCTTTCCAGTAAAAATACTCAATTAATTCCCTTACAGGGAATATGTTGAAGATTTATTTAGCTATCAGCATTTAACCAAGGCACAGGACTTCCGTCAGTACCTGGAAGACACGCCCCGCGACCGCCTTCCTTGCAAGTCTTTCCAGGAATCTTGTACAGCCAATCTTGATAAGAAGCCTGGTCGTTCGGAATACTTGTTGAAGGCATTGTGTAGAATTCACGTTGTGACTGGGCACGACCGAACACATCTGTAGGGTCACTGAACCACTGGATGCGGAAGAAATCGTCCAACTGCGCTTTTACAAGGGGGTCATTAATATCCTGAGCTGGAGGGCGGCTCGGATTATATTTAATTTCATCTATGAGTACATTCATAAAAGGGTTTCGCGCAGATGGTGATGTTTCGTTTGAACTAATAACCTCAACTTGTTCGGTTTTATCCTTCTGCAGCTGTTGTGTGTCACGAAGTAAATCCGCTTGGAAACCTTCTTTTTGCGGTATGTCAATGCCGCCTCCAATAAGAGTTGCGTAGAGAGACGGCCCGTATAAGACTGCTAAAAGCACAAGTCCAAATAGAAATACTGTTGGACCATATGCTACAGATGCGCCTAAACAGAGAGCCGTGATGAGTATAATACCCCTTGTAAGGGAATTTATAGCGTTTGAAGGGCACGCCATACTGGGCGCAAAGTTGAGTTTTAATAGAACTGATGGCTCTACATACCACGGTCTGTCACATTCTTCTGCGTAAGGCATTTCTGTGCCGCTCTATTTAGCAATAGACAACAAAAGGCTGGAGATGATTTTGCGTTAATTACTTTTTCTGGGCGGCCGCCGCTTTCTTCTGCGCTAACTTGTTTCTCAAGCGCTCCTTGACAAGGTTGCGACGGGCTTCACCTTCGCGACCAGCAGAGCGATAAAGATCAGCCTCTTCTTCAGCGTCATCAAAACCGAAAGATCCCTTGAGACTTCCCAGAAGATCCTTGAAACCACTATTCTCCGTGAGTTCAGACATTAACTCTTCCGCCTCCTTTGCAATATCCTGTGGCCTGAACTCTCCTCGCCGTATTTTATCCTGAAGACGTTTCATAATACGCTTCATAATATTTTGTAGTGCCATAGGGTTCTTTGTGTAAATCTCCGTGATAATCTCAAAGGCCCGTGCGGGATTCTTCTCAGCCTCCTCCAACATTTCAGGGCTGAATCCAAACTCCTCGGGCTTGAACTCGCGCAGAATCTCATCTGCCAGTTTTGCCAATTGCCCCTTGAGAAGACGCTCAGGAATCTTTGGCAGATTCTCTCCCTTTCCGCCAAAAATAGAAGCCATCTTCGCAGCCAAATTATCAAAATCAACAGATGCCATAGACTCCTTCCACTTGTTTAAGAACTCCTTGCTCCACTCCTCTGAATCGCTCATACAACAAACACCAAGAACACTTAAGAATTCGCGAATAGCCTTCTGACCCTCTTCACCAAGGCTCTCCCAAATATCATCTGTAAGGGTCACTCCAGGGAGAATTGTGCGAGATATTTTAGTAGGTGTTACATTTGGTAATACCTCACTCTTGAAACGATCTAGACGTTCCGCTGGAGATAAAGCAGCCGCCGCAAGAATCTGCGCGTTCATTTCCGGAATTGCTTCCAGAAGATTCGTCGTGAACTCAGAATATTTTACATCAAAAATGGATAAAAGTTGTTCCATATTCTTCTGTAAGGGAGAATTTTATATCTTTAGGCTTTTATAGCGCGCGAGCCTTTGCGCAAAGAATTATTAATACTTTCATATACTTTAGAATAGCGCTACGATTTGTATCATCTAAAGTTGGCCAATGCTTCTGAAAGATTGAAAGAGCGGGGAGAATTTCATTAAACTGTGTGGAAATCTTTCGCTTTGCTACTGCAATAATAGTTTCAACATCTTCATTTCCTATTGCTTCGTGTAAATCAAGATACACATTTTCGTAAAATAAATCTAGTATAAGACGAGGGTTAATCTTCTTAGCACCCTCAACTGCCTCGAGCGCCATTTTAATGTCCTTCTCTTCAGGAAATGTCTCTGACAAATCCTGAAAGAAGCGAATCAATTGATTTACAAATGCCGAAAGAGCTGACATAATGTACTAATTATTATTTGATAATGAACTTTAGACTGTTAATTTTTATTGACGAGGTCTTTGTTGTGGTGCTGCTGCTGCTCGATTTCTCATATATTCTTCCATTTGTTTATCAAATAATTCCTCCTTCTGTGTTTTTTTAGCACCTGGCATTTCTGAAGAAGTACGTGTTCCAGGTCCTTGAGGCGCAGTTTGCGGTCCGCCAATTGTTTCAAAATTGTGGGAAATCATATTACTTTCACCGTCAATAAATCCATAAGAATCTTTCAGACCACCACCCATTTCGCTACTCATCCACGCCTCAGGTTCTGCAGCAGGAGCCATTGATTGTTGGTTATTCTTATTCGTATTATTGTTTCCGCCGCCAGTTCTCATTTTAGCAATATATAACCAATTCATTACTTCAGCATCAGTTTTAATTGGTTCTGTATCACCTTGAATAACAAGTGTAGGTACTTTCTTCAACCAACTAGGAATCTGTGGCCGTTTACCACTCGCATCAGGATCTACACATATAAAATTAAATTGATTTTTAAAGGGTGTCTGTACAACCTCTTTTAAAAATGCTTTACTCCATTCACAATTTTTGCTATAAAAACAGATGTTCTTCTGGGCCATCCAGTTCTAGTTTTAGATAGGCTGAAAACTTATGAAATCAAGACGCACCTAAAAATTGATGACTGAAATTAAGAGAGTAATAAAGTAGAACTAGAATGCCTGTCTTTCAGAATATTTCTACGAATCCACAAAACAAAAATGCGTGGTACTTCCGTATTGCTCCAACCCATGTTGCTTACGCAAACACCCTTCGCCGAATTGTCCTTACAGGTGTGGAGTCAGTGGCTTTTCGTGCCGATATGACTGAAAATGGATCTACAACAGATGTTGTTGTTTCAAAGAATACAACGCCTATGACCAATGAGATGTTGGCTCATCGGATTGGTTTACTTCCCATTTATGTTCCAGAACCGCTCAAGTATAATTCAAAGCAGTATGTATTTCAACTAGATGAGAAGAATGATAAGGATGTGGCACGAGACATTGATTGTTCCGATTTTACAGTGTTTGAAGTAAAGAATGCTATTATGACTGGAGGCGACAATAGTAATAATGAGTCTGAAGCGAACACAAATAACGAGTCTGAAGCGAACACAAATAACGAGTCTGAAGAATCCGAGGAAAACTCTACTCCAGAGCCCCAGCCAGAAGAGCGTGTACAAGTTCCTACTGAGCGTTTCTTTCCTCCAAACCCTATTACAAAGGAGACCTGTCTCATTGCGACTCTAAAGCCAACAATCTATGGTACAGGTTCAGCCGACGCCATTTCCTTTGTAGCAAGAGCATCTATTGGCAGCGGTCGTGAAAATGCCCGCTTCATTCCAGTATCTCAGTGCTCTTACATATATTCACGTGACGACAATATGGAAAAGCGAAAGTCTGTATATGAAAAGTGGCTCATTAATCACAAGAAGGTAATGCCAGAAAGTCTCGCACAAGATGCGGACCGTGCAAAAATCCTGGAGCGTGAGTTTGAAACACTCGAAGCAGCCAAGGTCTTCCTACAGGATGAGAAGGGTGAACCATTCTCCTTCGATTTTACAGTGGAGACTGTAGGAATTCTCAGTGTGCCCTACATTATTCAGCGCGCTTGTGAAATTGGCGACGAAATCTGTATCAAGTATGCGAATATTGTCGACACAAATATGGAATCTGTGAAGTTCGCCCCCGCAGAATCCCGTATCCGCGGATTTGATATTCTCTTTAAGGGAGAAGATCATACTCTTGGCAACCTCTTCCAGACTTGGATTGAGCAGAATCTTGTTGGAAAGGGTGTTGTAACATTTGCGGGTTATAAGATTCCCCATCCTCTACGCGATGAAATGTTACTTCGTATTGGTGTTGATGATGGTAAGGAAACAAGTGCTCGTGCCGCTATTTCTGAGGCTGCTCGGAGTTGCGCGGCGATGTTCCGCTCGTGGAAGTCTGAGTGGCAGCAGTCTTTGGCAAACACCACAAGGAGCAAGACGATAGCCCCACTTGTTCGATAATAGTTACTTTAGGAGGTGGTGTGAGCATAAATTGAGATACAGGTCCTTTAACACCAAAACGAGTTTTTAAACATTCAGCAAGTTCTTCAAATACACAATCAAAATCTAAACTCTTACATCTTATTTTTTTTATTCCAAAATATGATTTAACATATGTTAATTCATCTTTTGTAAGGATTGCTTTCTTACCTTTCCAAATAGCCTTATAGGTAATATTATGCCATATTTCAGAATCAAGAGGATTCTTAGGTAAATTTGGAGTTGATTCAGCAATATCTAATATATGGACTAATACTGTTAGAACTTTTTCCAAATGTTGTTCAGGAAACCAATCAAAAAAACGGATTTCTATTCCGTGATTCTTAAACTTATTAAAATTTATATCAAACCCAACTTTATCACCTTTTTTATAATTAATTTGCGCATAAAGTTGATTATACCAATGATATGGTGCCCATTTCTTTTGAAGAAGTTCTCTATCTTCTTGTAAAAGTTTTCCAGTTATTAGTTCTTTTTGTGTAGTATCATATGTTCCTACAGAAATATAGCGACTAGCAGCACAACGTTGAGAACCTGCGGGAAAACGAAGACCATGTGCTGTTTTTGATAATACGTCTCCAGATCCATATACCGCAATAAAAAAAGGTTCAAGAAATTGTATAAATCGTATAGCTTTTTGTGGCGAAATGTAAAATTGTTCCAATTTTCAATATCTCCAGATGAATTTAGTTTTGTAGGAAGCGTAAAATTAAAATGGTACGTTCCATTATTAAAAATTGCTAGATTCTTCGGATTTGTTGCCATTCGTACAAATCCATAATTTTCTGGTGGATATTTTAGTTTTTCTCCCTTACAGAATTCTGGCTTCGCGGCATTTATGTGATTTAGGAATTCTTTTTTACTGTGTATAAGTTCCTTAATAGTATCTTTTACATTTGTTTTATAGAAATTTAGTGTCATAAATTCAACAGTGTCTCCATCAAAACAATAACTGTTATCTTGTTCTTTTTCAAAATAGGGGTTAGATTCTTTCAATATTTGGAAATTTGTTTTTCCCTGAAATTTCGGATTTGGTTTTGGAGATTTTTCAAAGGTTGTGGCGTGTTCTCCTTGAGGGTCACAGGCTGTTAAAAAGTGTGAATTAATGAGAACTGGCAGAGCATACTCTTCAGAAGTATTTATTTGTGTTGCAACAGCTTTTTTGAAGAAATTCTTTAGGTAGGTTTTATAATAATCAACGCTGTAACGTTCACTTTTATGAGATTCTTGAATAAATTTTCCAGATACTTTTGGTTGATTAGGAAGTTCGAGATATGTTTCATTCTCAATGCCAATTCCCCAGAAAGTGTCTCCAGGTTTGTAGGCTGTAAAATATTTATTATGTTTAGTGTCTGATAATTTTGACATTTCGCTATATACGCATTAGAATTTTTCTTTTATATATTATAAGATATAATACATAAAAGAATTTTTTTGGACCAGACGAGGATCGAACTCGTGACTTCGGCGTTGCTATAAGTATAGAACTATGTCTATAAGCACCACGCTCTAACCAGCTGAGCTACAGATCCAAAAGAGGTGGAATCATCCACCTAATTATACTAGGTGGCCCATATTTAATATCTTTTTTGTTCAAATTTTTTTTATTTTTTGTTTGATTGTATTTTTGTGTTTCTAATCCACTTCCTCAACGGGTGGTGAACGAGGCACATCTCCCTCTGAACTTGGCATCTTCATACCACTAATATCTGGCATAGACCCAGACCCAGATCCAGCACCCTGATACAGCTTCATCATTACAGGAGTAATCTTATCCTCATACTCCTTCTGCTTAACCTTCAACTCGTCCACCTCTGCAGACTCACTATTAGCCTCCAGCCACGCAAGACCCTCAGTTACAATGGCCTCAGTATCCATCACAACATTCTCACCCAGAGTCTCCTTCACCTTCTCCTCGCGCAGAGAGTTGCGGGTATTGTACAAATAACTCTCCAGACCATTGCGCGCCTCAATCTTCGCCATACGCGCCTTGTCCTCATCAGCATACTTCTCAGACTCCTCAACCATTCGCTCAATGTCGTCCTTACTGAGGCGACCCTTCTCATTTGTAATAGTGATCTTCTGAGACTTACCACTACTCTTCTCAGATGCAGAAACGTTGAGAATACCATTAGCATCAATATCGAAGCTCACCTCAATCTGAGGGACACCGCGAGGCATAGGAGGAATACCATCGAGCTGGAACTTGCCCAGGTGACGATTGTCACGAGTCATCGCACGTTCACCCTCATACACCTGAATGAGTACACCAGGCTGGTTGTCAGAATATGTGGAGAAAGTTTGGCTCTTCTTGGTAGGAATCGTCGTGTTACGCTTAATCAGCGCGGTCATCACACCACCTGCAGTCTCCAGACCCAGTGAAAGAGGCGCAACATCGAGCAACACAAGAGAATCCAGCTTACCACTCTTGTCAGCACCAGTGAGATTCGCAGCTTGAATAGCAGCACCGTATGCGACGGCCTCATCAGGGTGAACACTGTCATTCAGCTTCTTGCCATTGAAGAAGTCAGTGACAAGCTGGCGAACACGAGGAATGCGGCTGCTGCCACCAACCATCACTACCTCGTGAACATCACCCTTCCCAACCTTCGCATCACGCAGCACCTGCTCTACAGGGCCCATACAGCGGCGGAACGCAGCATCACACAGGCTCTCAAACTTCGCACGAGTGATTACAGTGTTGAAATCAATACCATCTACAAGGGAATCAACCTCAATTGTTGACTGATTTGTAGAAGACAGAGAACGCTTCGCGCGCTCACAAGCAGTACGTAGGCGGCGAAGAGCACGAGCATTTGAGCTTAACTTTGCGCCACGATTCTTGCGCTCAAACTCCTGTACGCAGTGATCTACAAGGGAGTTATCGAAGTCTTCACCACCAAGATGAGTATCACCAGCAGTCGCCATTACTTCAAAGACACCATCATCAAGATTTAGCAGAGACACGTCAAAGGTGCCGCCACCAAGATCAAAGATGAGAACATTCTGGGAACCACCAGTCTTCTTATCGAGACCATACGCAATGGCTGCGGCAGTTGGCTCATTAATAATACGTAACACATTCATTCCAGCAATAGTACCAGCATCCTTTGTGGCCTGGCGCTGAGAATCATTAAAATAGGCAGGTACAGTAATAACAACATCACGTACAGTAGCGCCAAGGAAACCCTCAGCAGTCTGCTTGAGCTTTGTCAATACCATTGCGCTGATCTCCTCAGGCATAAACTGCTTTCGTTCACCCTTGAAGTCAACCTCAATAAGAGGCTTACCTGCCTTATCAATTAAACCAAAAGGCCAGTGCTTCATATCGGACTGGATAACTGGGTCGTTGAACTGACGACCAATTAGACGCTTTGCGTCAAATACCGTATTTTTAGTATTGGTCGCAGCAAGTTGCTTTGCCGCATCACCAATAAGTCGATCATCACCATCAAATGAAACATATGAAGGGGTTGTACGATTTCCCTGCTCATTTGCAATAATCTCTACGTGGTCATTCTGCCAGACACCAACGCAAGAGTAAGTAGTACCAAGATCAATACCAATAGCGGGAGCAAACTTAGTGGAAGACATATTTACACTAGTTCTTAGTAGAGGAAAGTTTTTAAGTAGAATTCACTTATTAAAAAAATGAAATATTATGTTATAATAATTAATAATATGATAATTATTAATAAATAATTATTAATTATTTTACAATTAGAGAATAATGTCTGGTGTTGGCCTTACAGGAATTACGGGAGGGGTCTTTATGAATCGTTATACACAAGATAATACAAATGCTCAGACAAATGAAACTATTTTAAATTCTGGAAATGTTGGAAATATTGTTAAAAAATGGGGAATAGATGTAATTGGTGATGTGTATGCTCAAACATTATATGTTGATGGAGCTACAATTGGCGCATATACTGGAGGAATTATTATAGTAGCAACACAACTTAACTATATATATGCTCTTAATGCAAATAATGGAAACATTTTATGGTCTAGTAACTATATGCCTAAATGGAATAATGAGCCTGGGTATACAGTTTCAAATGTTACAGAAAGTAGAACTCTTACTGATAATAGTGACAGACCTGGATATGGAATATTATATGACATGGATTTTATAAATAATGAGAATGACCTCTATATTCGTAACTTTTCTTTTATGCCAAGTGTTAATGTTGGAATAAGAGGAACACCTGTTATAGATAGTGTACGAGGTGTACTCTATTTTGTAACAATAACAAAAGAAGTACTTAATAATATAACACGAAGTTCAAATGATTGGTTTTATCACACATTAAATTGCGTATCTCTTTCAAATGGAGCACATATGCCTAATTCTCCTAAAATGATTGGTGGTGCGAAAAAAACATCAAATCTTGGCACGCAATCATATAATTATAATCGGTTTTTTTTTAATGCTAGTGATTTTGCAATTGGAACTCCTGGTATATTAGTAAATTCAACAATTCTGTCTAATAATGCTGGTATGACGTCAAATTATGGAAATTATAATAATAATGGTTCTAATATAATTTTTTTTCATGCGCAATTACAATCTCAAAGTACAGGTTTAACATTATCTCCTGATAGGTCTAGTGTATTTATAACATGGTCTGATAGATCTCATTTTCCAGCTGATGAAAATATAGAAAATCGTGTTGGAAATCCTCATGGATGGGTAATGGAATTTGATTCAATATCATTAAGTAATAAGTCATTATTTTGTACAAACCAAACTAATAAAGGTAGTATTTTTATGAGTGGGACAAAAATACCTTTTGATTCAAATAATAATTTTTATATTACAACTGATGTTGGTACATTCGATTCAAATTTAACAAAGGGTAATTTTGGGTCTTCTGTATTAAAATTACGTAAATATAATACGGATGTTATAGGACTTAATGATTTTTTCACACCTTCCAATTATTCTAGTAGAAATATTGAAGGCTTAAATTTTTTCACAACTGGTGCAGTAATACTTCCACCTGGTATTAATTCACAAAATCAAAGAATAGTTAGTGTATCAGATAATGGTACATTATATTTAATGGATTCTGAAAATTTAGGAAAATTTAATACTACTTCAAATAATATACTTAATCAGTGTAATATTTCAGCTGGTTTTTATGGTGTATATGTTGCTCCTTCATTTTTTAATGGAATTTTATATCAAACAATAGGTGCTATACCTAATACAATTCTTGAAGGTCCACAAATTGGTTATCAAAGGAGTTGTGCAGCAATTAATATAGGATCAGATTCATCAATTTCAGTATTAAATATAATGTGTAATGTAGCATTAAATCCAATTGGTTCACATGTATTAATTACTGCATCAAACATAACTGATACAGACCCCCTTGTATGGATTGTTTCTATGAATAATTATTATACAAGTGATTGTCGAATACAAATTTATAATAAAAATTTAACAATATTATATAGACAAATATCTATAGATTCTCTCGTTATTTTACCATATCATGTACCAACAATATATAATGGAAAAATAATTATAGGTGGTAATAATAGAAATGGACCTAAAATGTTCATAAATGATAATGAGTATTCAGATAATGTTGGTATAGTTGCCATGTATGGATTATAATAAATTAGTTAACTTAATACATTTAATAAACTAAACCATTTTTTGGATTTTAGACAAATAATAAAGACACGCAATTATTTTTTCACGATCTACACTCTCAGCCCCGCTTAGATCTTCCTCAACATCATTTTCCTTTAAAGACTCTATAATAGCATTACTCGGCGCAACAGAAATTTCCATATTAACACGATTCTCCTTATTAGAATTTGTCTCTGCAATCCCACGTAAAAATAGCAAATATCCAAGCCCGATTGATAGCGAAGTAGATGAACCCTTTTTCGCATCAGGGTCTGAAAAGAAGTATATACTTGAATACGACTTTTTCTCAGAATTGTAAGACGAACGCATACAATATCCCACAGCCGCATTCAATAATGGTGTTAAAAATAAAATCAGTGGTTGTGAAACTAAAATATTTGTAATCTCTGTACCAATAAAATTATAAAATATCTGATCTGAATTTGCCTGATATGCACCAAACATTAATATATATGTAAAACACCATATTAAGTATATATATCCAGCAATAAGTCCAGCCCAGCCAATGTTTGTATGAACAGGTAATGACGCTAAAAATAAATTGCTTTGACTCTTAAATTCACCCTGTAAGGGAAGTGTATTCAGAAATTTTGCTACTTTATTAGAAAGATCTCGTCCAGAAATACGTGGTTTAACATATTCAAATAACTCTTTTAATTTTTTTGAACCAAGTAACTCTTCTTTCTTCAATACATCTTTTATCTTCTTAAAAAGTGTTGGTAAAGAGATCGCTAATTCGTCAAGTATTTCATCATTTGTAACTAAGGCTAAACTATTTTCAAATTCGTGGCGATTAGACAGTTCTTGACTCAAGTATGGATATCTCCATTTATACTCACGAGTACCAATTGCATATATAAGTTGCCTAAAAAACTGAATAACTGGAATATTTATTAAAGATGTTAAAACTGATAAAACTACTGACTCAGCCAAACCCATTGACCCTTGCATTGGATCGTGTGAATATCCATATAAGAGACACGTAATAAATAAAGTATTAATTATTACAATAAATAATAGAAGTCCTCTTAATTGTTTTGAAACACGTGGATCAAAATTCCAGAAAACTGCTAAATATGAATGTTGATACAATATACGTTTTTTCCAAACAAACACAAAACGTCCTAACCAAGATTTTCCCTTATAGGGATGTATTATGTTTACTTCTTTGAGTTTTTTGGGGTGAAGTTTAATTCTTGGATAATAGCGGTCAATGAAGAAATTATCCGGATTTGGAGTGAGAAGTTTTAGAATACTTAGTTCGGAATATCTGGCTAATTTACGAACATATACAAGCGCATTTGTTGTATTGACACGTGTTAAATATATAAATATGACGAGTAGTATTGCGAAAAAGGTTCCTGTGAAAATGTAAAATGAAGCATATTTTTTGAGACCTTCTGCGCTAAAAACATTGCCAGCATTCGCAAATATATTTGCATTTTCTTTTTCAATTGAAGCGAAACGTGCTGCAAAATCTGTTAAATGGTTACACGCACAAGTAATTGAACTATTTGTATATTTAACTTTAATACATCCTTCACTTGACCATGATTCATTATTAACATCCCAATAAATACATTGGGGTGAAAAAGAAGCATTGGATGATGTCCCAATTGAGTTCGTAAATGTAAATGGTGTGGAAAGATTTGCAACTTTCTCTGTATCTCCTGCGTGTGATACTGCTGAAATAGAAAGTATCGACGAATCTATTGGAGTTGTTCCAAGTTTAAGAGATGTCCAAGAGACAACTGAAATTGCGGCAATTGATTGTGTAAGTTTCGGAACAGTTACAGAAATATTTTCGGAAATATTAAAGCCGCCGGCTTTCGGGGGGAGCGCGGCAAATGTAAACTCGGAAGTTTTAATTTTGAACGCTTCCACGAGATTTCTGGCAAGGGAAGATGTAAGTTTGTTCAGAGTTCCCATAATTTCTGAAGAATTTGTTGTATTTGATACGGAAATATTTGCGAGTTGGTTCACAATATTACTAGCATCTGTAAGGGAAATATTTGATGGTATAGTTGGTAATATAATTCGGCGTTTTATTTGTGTAGATGTTCCTGAACGAGTTGGTGTTCTGGTTGCTATTGCTGTCGCTGTTGTTGTCACTGTTGTTGTCCCTGTTATTGTCGCTGTTGTTGTCACTGTTGTTGTTCCTGTTGTTGTCCCTGTTGTTGTCGCTGTTATTGTTGCTGTTATTGTCGCTGTTGTTGTCGCTGTTGGTGACGCTATTGCTGTTGCTGTTGCTGTTGCTGTTCCAGAACTTAAACTTGTACCAGAACTAGAACTTGTATCTGAACTTGAACCTGTATTAGAACTTGTATCTGAACTTAAACCTGTACTAGAACTAGAACCTGTACATGTACCTGTACTAGAACTTGTATCTGAACTTGAACCTGTTTCTGAACTTGAACCTGTTCCAGAACTTGAACTTGTTCCAGAACTTGAACCTGTTTCTGAACTTGAACTTGTTCCAGAACTTGAACCTGTACCTGTACTAGAACCTGTTCCTGAACTAGAACCTGTTTCTGAAAGAGTATTTGATGAACTCTCTGTAATTGAAGGCGAACTACTTCTTGAAGGACTTTCTGTTGGCATTGGTGTATTTGTTACACTTGCCCTTACAGTGCGTGTTTGAGAGTTTGACGATCTTTCTGAAAGTGTACCAGTAGTTGATGGACTTTCTGAAGCTGAACTACTTGAACTAGATGATCCAGTTTGAGAATTTGAAGATGTAATTGATTCAGAAGAAGTCGATGTTCGGGTTGATGTCATAGAGGATGTCATAGTAGGTGTCATTGTGTTTGTTTGACTTCCAGTTATACTTGGCGATGATGTGGCTGAAGCTGAATTAGTCTCTGAAGAAGATTCTGAAGCAGACTGTGACGGTTTTACTGAACGTGAAACAGTTGAAGTAGATGATCCAGACGAAGACTCTGATGCACTATTACTTGATGTTACAGATTCTGTAATAGAACCTGAATTCGAATTACTTGAACTTTCTGTTCCTGTATTTGTATGACTAATTGAACTTGTATCACTATTAGTGCGCGTATTTGTTTCTGTATTAGATGATGTAATTGACAATGATATTGATACTGTTTCAGAGATACTAGAAGTTCTAGTCATAGTTGGCGCACTTGGAATATATGACCAATGTAATCTATAATTACCTCTACCACTTGAATATCCTCCTATAATAATATAATTTAATGATTTTGAAACACTAACTTGAAGAATAGAATATAAACTACTATAAGAGCAGTCACTATCATCAATACTTCCAATACAACTAAAACTTTCTTCATTACTCGGGCATCCAGTGCCAACAAAAATCATAGTATCATAATTTGTAGCAGGATCACATACAGATAATTCTAATACACCATTAATTGTACCATTGCCTAAATATAAAGAATATTGATCCCTCGGATTATTATAAAGCATATTATTACATATTATATTGTCCCACGAATTTAGATTTGACGCAACTGTTGTTGTTGTACTTCCAGTTACTGTTCCTGTTGTGCCAAACAAACTACCTGTAAGGTATTGTGGTCCACATTCTGTCTGCGCATCTACAAATAAAAATATCATATTAGCGAGTAGCCAAAAGATTCTCATTTTCCTATTTTAGTGTCTGAATATTTGCGGCTCCAGATTTAGACAGCCTCATCAATATCAATCTCATCAACTTCAAATACCTTTCTGATTTTTCCCCCTACAGGTGTAACTAGTAATGCCCTTTGTTTCAGAGGTTCCATATTATTCACATATTGAATGACATTATCAATAGTGAGTTCAATATTCTTCGGTTTCATTTCACTCATATATAGTCCGTGAAGCGCATATACGCACTTGTTCAAAGGCCAACCAACATCTTTAAGACTCTTCCGCACCGCTTTCAGTCCCCGATGAACAGCATTATATTCATTAAAGATTTCCATGGACTGGTCACGAAGTTTCGCATCACATTCGTAAAACTCCTTAGCATCCTCAGGATAATACGCAAGATAGATTTCTAGTTGCGCCCCACGACGTAGACGAAGGAATCGCGAATATGAATCTGCTTCGCCTCCGCGAAGATCCCTTACAATAGTATATAATGGGTTGCGGAAACGCCACCGCTGAAGTGTCTCTGTATTTTTCATAACAAATCCCTGCCATTGCCAACCATTCTGAATACCTTGTGAGGCGATGAATAAAAGGGGATTAAACTCTCCCGCAGGTGCGAGGAAACTCTGCGGAGCCATTGCCGCAGCCTCTGGAGACCAACGTGAAGGATTCTCCCCAATTTCAATAGTTCCATCACTATAGACATGTCCTATAGAAATCATATAGAGTCGGGCTTCACTTACTGGTGTAACAATACGATGTTCAGGATGTTGTAATACAAGACTCGCAAATGAATATGGAATCTTTTCTGGAGATGTTGGCACAGGAATTAATGTAGCGAGAGATGCGTATTGAGGCGCATCGCAAATAAGTTCACTAAAATTCCGTTTACTATAGAATCGCGTATCTGCTCCCAACTTTGTACGAGATGCCAAGTGAATCTTAGTATCTTCCCAAGTAAGATATGCCTGAATCATAACACCCTCAACAAAATCCTGGAGAATTGTGTAGGCTTGAATATCGCCACTAGACACCTTGAAAGGCGCAATAGATACTGGAATATTTGCCACTGTATCCCACACTACTGAGCGAAATGCGTGTACATGTAGAATCTCAAAATTAGAGATCTTCTTATCATAACGAATAATGACCTTTGGACCATCTCCAATAACAATTAACTTACCACCAACATCACTTGTAAGGAATGCCTTGAGTTGCTCCCA
>Ga0114976_10000889_pt1 | contig 18772 bp, 18 predicted proteins | sample S_130805_EF_Meta_FD_87319 | JGI IMG/M metagenome (GOLD analysis project Ga0114976, IMG submission 87319) | Freshwater microbial communities from Lake Simoncouche, Canada to study carbon cycling - S_130805_EF_MetaG | ecosystem: Environmental > Aquatic > Freshwater > Lake | place: Lake...
GTGGTGTTCTGCGCCTCGTCCAGGATGGCGAAGCAATGCGCGAGGGTCCGGCCCCGCATGAAGGCGAGCGGCGCGACCTCGATCTCGCCGGACGCGATGCGCCGGGCGACCTGTTCCGCCGGCAGCATGTCATGCAGCGCGTCATACAGGGGGCGGAGATAGGGGTCCACCTTCTCCTTCATGTCGCCGGGCAGAAAGCCCAGCCGCTCGCCGGCCTCGACCGCAGGCCGCGACAGCACGATGCGGCCCACACGCCCGGCCTGCAGCAGCGCCACGCCCTGGGCCACCGCAAGATAGGTCTTGCCTGTCCCCGCGGGGCCAATCCCGAACACCATCTCCTGGCGCGAGAGCATGTCGATATAGCCGGCCTGGGCCGGGGTGCGCGGCGCGATCGCGCCCTTGCGGGTGCGGATCTCCGGCAGGTCGGCCAGCGGCAGGCGCGGGTCGTTCTCGGTCGAGCCCTCGGCCATGCGGATGGCGGCCTCGACCTCGGCCGTGCCGACCACCTGCCCGCGCTCCAGCCGCCGCCAGAGCGATTTCAGCGCCTGGGTTGCCACCTCGGTCTGCTCTGGCGTCCCCCCGATACTCAGCCGGTTCCCCCGCGATCCGAGCCGGACCCCCAATCGCTGCTCGATCCGCGCCAGGTGGCGGTCGTGCTCACCGTACAAAAGCGGCAGCAGCGCGTTGTCGTCGAATTGCAGCGTCACGGTGCGCTGCTCGGGGAGGGAGACCCGGCCATTGGCACGGGCTTCGGGGCGGAGCGCGATGGCGGCGTGGGTCAAGCGGGCGCGGTCTCCTCTGGGGGCTGGACGGGAACTCCACCCGCGCTGGCGGCCAGCACGCCGGCGAGGGAATTCGGGAAGGCGGTCTCGATCGTGACCGCGACCTCGGCGCCGATCAGCGCGCGCGGGCCGATGAGATGAACGGGCTGCAGCCAGGGCGAGCGGCCGGCGATCTGGCCGGGATGCCGCCCCTGGCCGGTGATCAGCACGGCGAAGGTCATGCCCGCGCGGCTCGCGTTGAACGCCTTCTGCTGTGCGCGGAGCAGCGCCTGGAGGTCGTGCAAGCGGCGGTCCTTCTCGGTCTCCCGGACCTGATGTGGGGCGCCGGCGGCCGGCGTGCCAGGACGCGCGGAATACTTGAAGGAGAAGGCCGAGGCGAAGCCGACCCGACGGATCAGGGCCAGCGTCGCCTCATGGTCGGCCTCGGTCTCGCCGGGATGGCCAACGATGAAGTCGGACGACAGGACGAGATCCGGCCGGGCCTCCCGCAGCCGGTCGACCACACGGAGGAAGTCATCCGCGGTATGCCCGCGGTTCATGGCCGCCAGCACCCGGTCGGAGCCCGACTGCACCGGCAGGTGCAGGTAGGGCATCAGGGTCGGCAGGTCGCGATGCGCCGCGATCAGGTCGTCACCCATGTCGCGCGGATGGCTGGTGGTGTAGCGCAGCCGCGCGAGGCGCGGGATCTCGGCCAGCGCGCGCAGCAGCCGCCCGAGGCCCCAGTCGGCACCCCCCGGCCCCTCGCCGTGATAGGCGTTGACGTTCTGCCCGAGCAGCGTGAGCTCGCGCGCCCCGGCCGCGACCAGCCGTCGCGCCTCGGCCAGCACGGCCGCGACGGGCCGGGAATACTCGGCGCCGCGGGTATAGGGCACGACGCAGAAGCTGCAGAATTTGTCGCAGCCCTCCTGCACCGTCAGGAAGGCCGTCACACCCGGCGGCGCCGCGGCCTCGGGCAAGTGGTCGAATTTCTGGTCGACCGGGAAGTCGGTCTCGATCACCGCGCCGGCGGCACGTGCCGCGCGGGCGACCATCTCGGGCAGCTTGTGGTAGGTCTGGGGCCCCAGCACCAGGTCGACCCAGGGCGCGCGGGCGGTGATCTCGGCGCCCTCCGCCTGGGCGACGCAGCCGGCGACGGCCAGCACCATCTCGCCGCCCGCGGCGCGCCGCGCGGCCTTGGACTCGCGCAGCCGGCCAAGCTCTGAGAACAGCTTCTCGGCCGCCTTCTCGCGGATGTGGCAGGTATTCAGGATGACCATGTCGGCGTGGTCGGGCGCCTGCACCGGGGCATAGCCGAGCGGCGCCAGGACATCGGCCATGCGGCCGCTGTCATAGACGTTCATCTGGCAGCCCCAGGTCTTGATGAAGAGACGCTTGCGGGGCGCGCCCATCGCGCTGCGGTCATCCACGCCAGGGGATGCCGGTTCGATCGTCATGCCGGGTGACAACTCCGCCCTCCCCGGCCCGGAGGCGGGCTGGGGGTCGTGCGGGAGATGCGGAGCGCGCGGGCCGGGGTCAAGCGCCCGAAAGCGCCGGGCCTGGCCCGGGTGAGGGTACGAATCGCGTCACGCAGCCAGCCTCGCCAAGCCCGCGGCCCCGGTCAAGCGACGGTTTGCGGAAGGCGAGGCGCCGCCACGGGCGCCGGCAGCGGCGCCACCGGCCGGTTCTGCCGCAGCAGCGCCGCACCCGCCGAGACGGTGTCGAAGCAGGCATTCGTCAGCGCCTTGCGGTCCGGCAGCGCATCGGGCGCGAAGGGCTCGTGCAGCAGCACCGTCACGCGGGCGCCGTTGCGCCGGGCGATCCGCCAGAAATGGCTGGCGATGTCCATGTCGCCATACCAGGCGAAGAGCGGCCGGTCGCGCCGGCAGCAGGGCAGGCCGCCCAGCCGGTCATAGACGAGCGAGACCGGCTGCAGCCGGTTCGCCGCATCGGCGATCGCCAGGAAGGAGGAACGGAAGGGCAGCACCCGGGCGCCGTCGCTGCTGGTGCCCTCGGGGAACAGGATCAGGCTGTCGCCGGCCGCCAGCCGCGCCCGCATCTCGGCCGATTCGCGGGCGGTGCCGCCGCGGCTGCGGCTGACGAAGACGGTGCGGCCGAGCCGGGCGATGGTGCGGACCACCGGCCAGGTGCCGACCTCGGCCTTGGCGACGAAGGCCGCCGGCAGCACCGCGCCGAGCACCAGGATGTCGAGCCAGGAGGAATGGTTCGAGACGAACAGCACCGGCCGGTCGCGGCAGACCTCGCCCACCACCTGCACCCGGATGCCGATCAGCCAGCAGAGCGTCGCGTGGAAGGTGCGGGCGAAGCGGATCTTGGCATCGCCCGGCAGCAGCATCAGCAGCGCCTGGATCGGGATGGCGATCAGCGTCCAGAGCCCGGCGCAGATGATCCGGCGGATGGCGCGGATGCGGCCGCCGAGCGGGCGTTCCTCGAAGACGTCGAACAGCTTGCCGCCGGGCAGGCGATTGCGGAAGCGGAGTGGCTTGCGGCGGCGCAGGCGGCGCGGGCGGAGGGCGATGGCGGGGTCGCGGGCGACTGCTTCCATGACCACGGCGTAACGCGCGTTCCGAGACGCTGCAATGACGGCCGGGCTACGCCTGCGTGACGATCTCGCCAGCCCGGAACCCCTGGGCATAGAGCAGCGCGGTCAGGTCGGCATGATCGACCCGCGCGCGCGCGGCCTGCGCCACCACCGGCTTGGCGCGGAACGCGACGCCGAGCCCCGCCGCCTGGATCATCGCGAGGTCGTTGGCGCCATCGCCGACCGTCACCGCGGCGTCGAGCGGCAGATGCAGCTCGGCCGCCAGGCGCTTCAGGGTCGCCAGCTTGGCGTCGCGGTCGAGAATCGGCTCGCCGACCTTGCCGGTCAGCTTGCCATCCGCGATCCCGAGGGTGTTGGAGTAGTGCGCATGGAACCCGACCCGCTCCGCGACCCGCCCGGTGAAGAAGGTGAAGCCGCCGGAGACCAGCACGCAATGCGCGCCGGCCGCGCGCATGGTGGCGATCAGCGGCTGCGCGCCGGGGGTGAGCTCGGTCGCCTCCCAGGTCCGCTCGAGCGCCTCGATCCCGAGGCCCTTCAGCATGCCGACCCGCTCGATCAGGGCGGCGCGGAAATCCAGCTCGCCATTCATCGAGCGCCGCGTGATCTCGGCGATCTGCTCCTTCAGCCCGGCGAAGGCGGCGATCTCGTCCAGCGTCTCCGAGGTGACGATGGTGCTGTCCATGTCGGCCAGCAGCAGCCGCTTGCGGCGGCCCTCGGCGGGCAGGGCGAAGAGGTCGATCGGCGCGCCGGCCAGCGCGGCCCGCGCCGCGGCGGCGGCCTGGGCCTCGGCGAGATCCTGGAAGGGCAGGTCGCAGGCTTCCTCGGGCGAGAGCCAATCCGGCGCGCCGGTCGCGGCGCCGAGCGCGCGCAGCGCGTCGCGCGCGGCGCTGACATGGGATGGCTGCAGCGCGCCCCGCGGGGCGACGAGGGTCAGGACATGCGGCATGGCGGTGCGGCTATGGCGCGGGGCCGAGCGTGACGCAATCCGCGCTGATCGTCGCGGGGCCGACGGCGTCGGGGAAATCCGCGCTCGCGCTGGCGCTCGCCGCGCGGGTCGGCGGGGTGGTGATCAACGCGGATTCGATGCAGGTCTACCGTGAGCTGCGCGTGCTGACGGCGCGACCGAGCGCGGCGGAGGAGGCGCTGGTGCCGCACCGTCTCTACGGCGTGCGGCCGGCGGCGGAGGCGGCGAGCGTCGCCTGGTGGCGGGGCGCGGCGCTCGAGGCGATGGCGGAAGCCTGGGCGGCGGAGCAATTCCCGATCCTCTGCGGCGGCACCGGGCTCTACTTCCGCGCGCTGACCGAAGGCCTGGCTGAGATCCCCGCCTTGCCCGAGGCGGCCCGGGCCGAGGCGCGCGCGCTGCTCGCGGCTGAAGGCCCGGCCGCGCTGCACGCCAGGCTGGATGCCGAGACCGCGGCGGCGCTGCGGCCCTCCGACAGCCAGCGCGTCGCGCGGGCCTATGAGGTGCTGCTGGGCACCGGCCGCGGGCTGGTGGCATGGCAACGCGCGGGGGGCGGGCTGCCGCCGGCGCCGGCGCGCTTCGCCGCAATCCTGCTCGACCCGCCGCGCCCCGCGCTGCGGACGGCGATCGCGGCCCGGTTCGACGCCATGCTGGAAGGCGGCGCGCTGGATGAGGTGCGGGCGCTGGCCGCCCAGGGGCTCGACCCGGCGCTGCCGGCCATGCGCGCGCATGGTGTGCCGGAGTTGCTGGCGCACCTCGCGGGCCGCATGACGCTGGCGGCGGCGCGCGAGCGGGCGGTGCTCAACACCGGGCAGTACACCAAGCGCCAGGCCACCTGGTTCCGCCATCATGCCCTGGCCGACCCGAGCCTCACGCATATCATCCATGCGCGAATCGAGGGTCGGGCGCAATTTCAGGAAAGAGAAATCGCCCAAATCTTCGCATTTGTTGAAAACTGGCGTTGACGCAGTGCAGCAGGGGGCGTACCAGACCGGCCGCGCCAGGCCCCCGTGGCCTGGCGACGCAGCTTCGGGAAGACCCAGCATGTCCGCGACCACAGCCAGCCCCGCCGAAACCCGCACCATGAATGGCGCGGAAATCGTCCTGCAGGCGCTGAAGGACAACGGCGTCGAGGTCATCTTCGGCTATCCCGGCGGCGCGGTCCTGCCGCTGTACGACGCGATCTTCCAGCAGAACGCCATCCGTCACATCCTGGTCCGGCACGAGCAGGCGGCCGTCCACGCCGCCGAGGGCTATGCCCGCAGCACGGGCAAGGTCGGCGTGGTGCTGGTCACCTCCGGCCCGGGGGCGACCAATGCCGTCACCGGCCTGGTGGATGCGCTGATGGACAGCATCCCGGTGATCTGCCTGACCGGCCAGGTGCCGACCCACCTGATCGGCAACGACGCCTTCCAGGAGGCCGACACCACCGGCATCACCCGGCCCGCGACCAAGCACAACTACCTGGTCAAGGACATCAACAAGCTCGCCGGCATCGTCCACGAGGCCTTCTACGTCGCGAAGTCCGGCCGCCCCGGCCCGATCGTGATCGACCTGCCGAAGGACATCCTCATCGGCAAGGGCCCCTATACCGAGGCGCCGCAGACCCCGCATCGCAGCTACCGCCCGCAGGTGCAGCCCGATGCGCAGGCGATCCGCGACGCGGTGCGGCTGCTGAAGGGCGCCAAGCGCCCGGTGGTCTATGCCGGCGGCGGCGTGATCAATGCCGGCCCCGAGGCCTCGCGCCTGCTGACCGAGTTCGTCCGCCTGACGGGGATGCCCTGCACCAACACGCTGATGGGGCTCGGCGCCTACCCCTCGGACGATCCGCAGTTCCTCGGCATGCTGGGCATGCACGGGACCTACGAGGCGAACCTGGCGATGCATGGCTGCGACGTCATGCTGAACATCGGCGCCCGCTTCGATGACCGCGTGACGGGGCGGCTGAACGCCTTCTCGCCGGGCTCGAAGAAGATCCACGCCGATATCGACCCCTCGAGCATCAACAAGAACGTCAAGGTCGATGTGGCGATCCTGGGCGATGCCGGCGCGACCCTCGCCGCGCTGCTCGAGTGCTGGAAGCAGGATGCCGCGACGCAGGACCGCGCCGCGCTCGGCGCCTGGTGGCGGCAGATCGAGGAGTGGCGGAAGGTCGAGTGCCTGCAGTACCGGCAGGAAGGCAAGATCATCAAGCCGCAGCACGCGGTGAAGCGCCTGTTCGAGATCACTCGCGAGCAGTCGCGCGAGACCTTCATCACCACCGAGGTCGGCCAGCACCAGATGTGGGCCGCGCAGTATTTCGGGTTCCAGAAGCCGAACCGCTGGATGACGAGCGGTGGGCTGGGGACGATGGGCTACGGCCTGCCGGCCGCGATGGGCGTGCAGATCGCCCATCCGGATGCCCTCGTCATCGACATCGCCGGCGAGGCCTCGATCCTGATGAACATCCAGGAGATGGGCACGCTGGCGCAGTACCGGCTCCCCGTAAAAGTGTTCATCCTGAACAACGAGTACATGGGCATGGTGCGGCAGTGGCAGGAACTGCTGCACGGCTCGCGCTATTCCGAGAGCTACTCCGCGGCGCTGCCGGATTTCGTCAAGCTCGCCGAGAGCTTCCACGCGCGTGGCATGCGGGTCAGCGACCCCGACCAGCTGGATGCCGCGATCCGCGAGATGATCGCGCATCCCGGCCCGGTCATCATGGACTGCCTGGTCGAGAAGGAAGAGGGCTGCTTCCCGATGATCCCCTCGGGTGCCGCGCATAACGAGATGATCCTCGGCGCCGGGCAGTCGGGCGGCGTCGCGGGGGTGACGGACGAGGGCAAGGTATTGGTCTGAGGCGTCGCGGGGCGGCGGGCCAGGCCCCCCACCCCGACCCTCTCCCTACGCGGGGGAGGGCGTCTCCCCCCTCGACTCCTCGCCCGCATCCGATACAAGGCCGCCCCGATGCCCGATTCCCGAGAGACCACCCTGCGCAACGCGACCATCGCCGTGCTCGTCGAGAACGAGGCGGGCATCCTGGCGCGCGTCGTCGGCCTGTTCAGCGGCCGTGGCTACAACATCGAGAGCCTGACCGTGGCGCCGGTGGACGATGCCCGCCGGCTGTCGCGCATCACCATCGTCACCTCCGGCACCGAGATGGTGATCGAGCAGATCAAGGCGCAGCTCGACCGGCTCGTGCCGGTCCACAAGGTCTCCGACCTGACGCTCGAGGGCCCGCACCTCGCGCGCGAACTCGCCCTCATCAAGGTCGTCGGCCGCGGTGAGAACCGGGTCGAAGCGCTGCGCCTCGCCGATGCCTTCCGCGCCCGCGTGGTCGACGCCACCACCGAGAGCTTCGTCTTCGAGATGACCGGCGCCGGCGAGAAGATCGACGCCTTCTGCGCGCTGATGCGCCCGATCGGGCTCGTCGAGGTCTCGCGCACCGGCGTCGTCGCCATCCTGCGTGGCGCCGGCGGGCTCGCCGCGTGATGCCGGATCACGCGGGCAGCGTGACGTACGGGTCGAGCGCGGCGACGCCGAGCGGCGCGAAGTGCCGCAGGTTGCGCGTCAGGATGGTCAGCCCGCGCGCCGCGGCGATGCCGGCGATGGCGAGGTCGGCGAAGCCGGGCGCCTGGCCGGTGGCGCGGGCATGCTCCTGCAGCAGGCCGGTCGCCCGCGCCGCGGCCACGTCGAAGGGCACCACCCGGCCGGCATGCAGCCGCAGCGTCTCGTCAAGCCAGGCCTCGAGCGCCGCGGCCCTGCGCAGCGCGCCCGCGCGCCGCACGCCGGCGATCCCCGAGACGATCTCGGCGACGACGATGGTCGGCACGAACAGCCGCCCGCTGTTGCCGTCCATCCAGTCCTGCAGCGCCGCGTGCTCCCGCCGCGCGGCCGGCGAGCCCGCCGAGAGCACGTTGGTGTCGACCAGGAAGCTCAGAACTCGACATCGCGCGGCGGCGACTGGTCGCGCTCGGGGATGTCGCCCTCCTGCAGCGGCGAGTTCATCAGCAGCCAGCCGAAGGACGGCACCTGCGACAGCCGAAGCCACTCCTCATAGCCCAGCACGACCGCGGCAGGCTTGCCATGCCGGGTGATCACGCTGGCCTCGCCATTCTCCGCCCTGTCGACGACCTGCGAGAGATGCGCCTTGGCGTCCCGCAACTGGATGTTCGGCAGTTCGGTCGGCATCGGGAGGCTCCAAGGACCACTGTAGTCATATTGGATGGGGTTATTCCGGGTTTCAATGACCGCGCCATGGCCCCGCAAACCGCACCCATCCCCGCCTGCGTGGCCCGCACGGGCTGAGCTGATCCTACAACCCCCATCAACCAAGGAGAGCGCTGACATGCGCGTTTACTACGACCGCGATGCGGACGTGAACCTGATCAAGGCCCGCAAGGTCGCGATCATCGGCTTCGGCAGCCAGGGCCATGCCCATGCCATGAACCTGCGCGATTCCGGCGTGAAGGACGTCGTCATCGGCGTCCGCCCGGGCGGGTCCTGGAAGAAGGCCGAGGCCGCCGGCTTCAAGGTCATGACCCCGGCCGATGCCGCCAAATGGGCCGATGTCTGCATGGTGCTGACGCCGGACGAGCTGCAGGGCGACCTCTACCGCGAGCAGCTCGGCCCGAACCTGAAGGACGGCGCGGCCATCGCCTTCGCCCATGGCCTGAACGTGCACTTCAACCTGCTCGACCCGCGCCCCGACCTCGACGTCTTCATGATCGCGCCGAAGGGCCCGGGACACACCGTGCGCTCCGAGTACCAGCGCGGCGGCGGCGTGCCCTGCCTGGTCGCGATCGCGCAGAACCCCTCGGGCAATGCGCTCGAGATCGCGCTCTCCTATGCCAGCGCCATCGGCGGCGGCCGCGCCGGCACCATCGAGACCACCTTCAAGGAAGAGTGCGAGACCGACCTCTTCGGCGAGCAGACCGTGCTCTGCGGCGGCCTGGTCGAGCTGATCAAGGCCGGCTTCGAGACCCTGGTCGAGGCCGGCTACGCCCCCGAGATGGCCTATTTCGAGTGCCTGCACGAGGTGAAGCTGATCGTCGACCTCATCTACGAGGGCGGCATCGCCAACATGAACTACTCGATCAGCAACACCGCCGAGTACGGCGAGTACGTCACCGGCCCCCGCATCATCACCGCCGAGACCAAGGCCGAGATGAAGCGCGTGCTGGATGACATCCAGACCGGCAAGTTCGCCCGCGACTGGATGCTCGAGAACAAGGTGAACCAGGCGAGCTTCAAGGCCACCCGCCGGCGCCTGGCCGAGCACCCGATCGAGGAAGTGGGCGAGAAGCTCCGCGCCATGATGCCCTGGATCAAGCAGAACGCGCTGGTCGACAAGACCAAGAACTGAGAGAAAAGTAGGGGAGGAAGAATTTGCTTCCTCCCCGAAATATCAAAAAATGTCTCCAACGGGTCGACTCAAACAAAATTTCTCAAAATTTAAGATTTAACGATCCCAGAAAGGCGGAGGTCCTTCTCGCACCAATCAACAATTTGACGATTGATAGTTGGTTCAATATTATGTGCATCAAAGTCTCTGTAGAGTTTGCCGACTATATCAGTCGGCATTCTCGGAAGTCTCTTCTTCTTTTAGGAGGAGGATAGGCTTATTCAGCGCTCGCATGAAGCCATACTCTAAGCTCACGTTCGGGTTGAAGTCACGTTCGTCGATGTCCTCGAAAACACAGACGGCATGACTGCAACCCAACATGTACGTGCAAATATTTGACCATAAATCGCCCTCATTGGGATACATACGATCGTCTGCACGCAAGCCCTTCAAGCCGTAGCCGCTTAAAGCATTTCGAATTGCATCACGTATCTCTAGAAAATGTTTATCTTGCCGGAAACGCATAACGATAAATACGTTCTTCTCGTGTATGGGATTATCTCGAGTAAACGCATCTAATTGCGGCTGGAGTTGCTCGTAGCCAACAGGCGCACGCACTTGGCTCTCCTTTTCCAGCACGGCTTCGATGTAGGATGCTGCTGCTCGTTCTGCCAAATATTGTCTCGTCTCAACATTGGAGCCGAAAGACAAAATCGACGCGCCAAAAATGAACGGATTCTTCATCTCGGTTTGTTGGTGCAATCCTGAGCGAATCGTCTCTTGATTCAATGCTAATTTGGCATCTACTATAAAATGCTTCGGCGTTCCTCCGGAAGTTTTAGCAAAGCAGAACCAAACATTCCCGCCCCTAACATCTCTAATAGTGTATCGATCACAATCGAAGCTTGCGTCAAATAAGCGACGGGCGACTTGTTTTTGGGTTATTTCGGATTCGAAGTATTTTTCGAAAAAGGTCCAGAAGCCATTCACTGATGATTCTAAATCTGGATCGCCAGTTTGATTTTCGCCGTAGAACATTCCTGGTATCATTATCCTGATTCCCGGTCGCGTGACTGGAGCTGCTAACTCGTATCGAAATGTGCAAGGTCCAGGCCCTTAGCAAGGCCACCCCTCCAATCGGGCCGAATTATGTCGGCGCTCAATATCCTACATCCCGGCCGGCCGCTTCGCCCGCGACTGGATGCTCGAGAACAAGGTGAACGAGGCGAGCTTCAAGGCCGCCCGCCGGCGCCTGGCCGAGCACCCGATCGAGGAGGTCGGCGAGAAGCTCCGCGCGATGAAGCCCTGGATCAAGCAGAACGCGCTCGTCGACAAGACCAGGAACTGAGGCAGGGAAGGGGGGCTCCGGCCCCCCGTTCCACGTGGCATCGGCCTCGGTCGGGTCATCCGCCACACCACGCCGGAGCGATCCGCGCGGATCCCGAACCTCGTCGCCCGGGACGTGTCACCGCTGGCCCGGCAGCCCGGGTCGACACAGCGTTACCGCAGGCGTGACGCGACCACGACCGCGTGAGGACCGCGTCTTGCCCAAGCGCCGCCCCGCCCGCCCACCCTGTGCGGCGCCGGCCTGTTGGGCCTCGGCGCGGCGGCGGGGCCGTGGGCCGCGCGCGATATCCTCTCGATATAAGACTATTTTCTTGTCCCGACCGCCCCGGCTCTGGCATACTGTCCCCGGGGGCCGCGCGCCGGTCCCGGTGCTCATTCACAGCCGAATCCGCCGCCCCTTCCACCGGAAGCCCCGCGCCCGGAAACCTGCCCTCAAGCCTTGAGGTCTTCAATTTTTCGAGCTGCAACCTATTGATCACAACACAAAACAGGACTTCGGACGCCCCTCGAATTTAAGGTAATTTAGGGATTTAGATGGCTCAAATCCTAAATTGCCGTCCAGCCTGCGCCCGCCGCCGGTATGTCCGAAACCGCATCCGCGCCGGCCGTCCCGACGGGTATGTCCGAAAACCTCCCCACGCCGCGCCCCTCCGGCCCGGTATGTCCGAAACCGCATCCCGCCGGCCTACCCCCGGGGCTATGTCCGAACACCGCCGCCCGCCCCGCGCCCCGGGTTTGTCCGAAAACCCCCGCCCTGGCATACCGGCGGCATGATCCTCGCCGCCGACACCCCGCACCCCCGCGACTTCCGTGGCTACGGCCCCACCCCGCCCGACCCGCGCTGGCCGGGCGGCGCGAAGCTCGCCCTCTCCTTCGTGCTGAACTACGAGGAGGGCGCCGAGAACACCGTCCTCAACGGTGACCCGGGCAGCGAGCGCTACCTGCACGAGGTCCCCGGCGGCGAGGCCCGCGCCGAGCGCGACCTCTCGACCGAGACCCAGTTCGAATACGGCGCCCGTGCCGGCGCCTGGCGCGTGCTGCGGCTGTTCGCCGAGCGCGGCCTGCCGCTGACCATCTACGCCGTCGGCCGCGCCCTCGAGCTGAACCCCGAGATGGGCCGCGCCTTCGCCGAGGCCGGCCACGAGGTCGCCTCGCATGGCTGGCGCTGGATCGACTACCAGCGCGTGCCCGAGCACATCGAGCGCGCCGAGATCGCCCGCTGCGTCGAGGTGATCGAGCGCACCACCGGCAACAAGCCGGTCGGCTGGTACACCGGCCGCATCAGCCTGCGCACCCGCCGGCTGGTCGCCGAGCATGGCGGCTTCCTCTACGACAGTGACTCCTATGCCGACGACCTGCCCTACTACGTCCAGGCCGCCGGCAAGCCGCTGCTGATCGTGCCCTACACCCTCGACAACAACGACATGAAGTTCGCGGTGCCGCCGGGCTTCACCTCGAATGACGGCTTCACCCAGCACCTGACCGACGCCTTCGACTTCCTCCGCCGCGAGGGCGCCCGCGCGACGCCGCGCATGATGTCGGTCGGGCTGCACGGGCGCCTGGCCGGCCGCCCGGCCCGCGCCGCCGCGCTCGAGCGCTTCCTCGACCATGTGGTGAAGCACCAGGATGTCTGGGTCTGCCGCCGCGCCGACATCGCCCGGCACTGGCTCGCCACCCACCCACCGAGCCCGTGATCGTCCGAGGTGCAGCCGAGGGCGTGAATCGCTGGCGCCAAACCAAGGAGTAGGCCGATGTCCTATCCCCTCGAGAACCGCGAACTCATCGCCCAGGCGCCGGGCCTGCGCATGCAGATCCTGACGCTTGGCCCCGGCCAGGAAGTGCCCTGGCACTGGCACTCCGAGGTCACCGACACCTTCTGGTGCATGGAGGGCCCGATAGTCATCGAGACCCGCGCCCCGCGGGAGGTGGTGGAACTCGCCCCCGGCCAGATGTACGCCGTGCCCGCGAAGCGCGCCCATCGCGTCACCGGCAAGGATGGTGGCCGCGCGAAATTCGCGATCCTGCAGGGCGTCGGCACCTACGACTTCCAGCCCGTCGGGTGACGCCATGAGCACCGACGCCGAGATCCGCGACATCCTGCTGACCACGCGCCGCATCGCGGTGGTCGGCGCCTCGGCCAACGCCGCGCGGCCGAGCCATGGCGTCGCCGGTTTCCTGGTCGAGCGCGGCTATGCGGTCACGCCGGTGAACCCTGGCCTCGCCGGCCAGGCGCTGCATGGCGCCGAGGTCGCGCCGAGCCTCGCGGCCGCCGGCCCACTCGACCTGGTCGATGTCTTCCGCCGCAGCGAGGAGGCCGGCGCCGTGGTCGACGAGGCGATTCGCCTCGGCGCCCGGAGCGTCTGGCTGCAGCTTGGCGTCGTCGACGATGCCGCCGGCGCGCGGGCCCGCGCCGCCGGCCTCCGCTTCGTGCAGGACCGCTGCCCGGTCATCGAATGGCGCCGGCTGGGCCTGCCGGCGAAGATTGCGTGACGTTCACTTTTGTGGTCTCTCCCCGCTTGAAGGGCCCCCGCCCCCGGACCAATTCGTGAAGCCGGGGGAGAGCGGGCAGGCCCGACCTCCCATGGAGACAGGGAACACATGAACGACGCAGAGCGCCGTATCATCACCGAGTTCGTGGAGCGCATGGCGGGCGCGGCGCCCGCCCCGGCGAGCCAGCAGGGCCCTTGGGGCGGCAGCGTGCCGGCCACCCAGTCGCGCCCCGCGCTGCCGCCGGTGGACCGGGAGGCCGATGCGCTGATCAACGACCTCTTCGCCCGCCACCCGGAGGCGCGCTACCGCATCACCCAGACCGCCTTCGTGCAGGAGGCCGCGCTGGTCGAGGCGCAGAACCGCATCCGCCAGCTGGAATGGGAGGTGCAGAACGCCCAGGCCCAGGCGCAGCAGCCGAAGGGCATGTTCGGTGGCCTGTTCGGCGGCGGCGGTGCGCAGCGGCCGATGGCGCCGCCCCCGCAGCCGCAGTACCCGCCGGGCTACAACCCGGCCATGATGCAGCGCGGCGGCCCGGGCTTCCTCGGCACCGCGCTCACCACCGCGGCCGGCGTCGCCGGTGGCCTGGTGCTCGGCAACATGCTGATGAGCGCGCTCTCGGGCGGCGGCACGGCCCAGGCGGCCGGCATGGAGAGCGGCGGCGGCTTCGGCCAGGAAGCCGTGCCGACCTCCTCGCCCTGGGAGCAGCCGAGCCAGGCCTCGTCCTTCTCCGATCCGGGCGCCGGCAGCGCCGGCGGCTGGGGCGGCGGCCAGGACGCCTCGGGCGCCTATGACGACGGCGGCTACGACGACGCCGGCGGCGGCTACGACGAAGACGTCTGAGCCCTGAACGCCCTGTAATGCAACGGGCCGGGGTCGCGCCAGATGGCGCGCCCCGGCCTTTCGTTTGCGTTGACCACTCCGGCAGCCGGTCCTATTTGGTCATCTGACCAACCGGAGACAGGCATGCCGCCCGAGCCGTCTGCCGGCCGCGACGCCCGCATCATCGCGCTGATCGGCACCGGCCACTTCCTGTCGCATTTCTACATGATCTGCTTGCCGCCGCTGTTCCTCATCTGGCGGCAGCAATTCGACGTGCCCTACGCGACGCTCGGCCTCTCGGTCGCGCTGATGGCCGGTACCACCGCGGTGCTGCAGACCCCGGTCGGCTTCTGGGTCGACCGCTACGGCGCCAAGCCCTTCCTGATCGGCGGCACGCTGCTGATGGCGCTGTCCATCAGCGCCATGGCCTTCGCGCCGAATTTCTGGGTGATCCTCGGCCTCGCCATCTGCTCGGGCGTTGGCAACAGCGTCATCCACCCGGCCAACTACGCCATCATGACCGGCAGCATCACCAAGTCCTTCATGGGGCGGGCCTTCTCGCTGCACGCCTTCACCGGCCATCTCGGCTTCGCCGTCGCGCCGCCGGTGATCGCCGGGCTGATGACCTTTCTCGACTGGCGGATGACGCTGCTGACCGTGGGCCTGCTCGGCGTGCCGGTCGTGCTGGCGATCGCGGCCCAAAGCGGCGTGCTGCGCGACCAGGCCAAGGCGCGCAAGGAGGAGGGCGGGCCCTCCGGCCGCGAGGTGCTGATGAGCCGGCCGATCCTGCTCTTCTTCGGCTTCTTCCTGCTCTCCTCCATGGCCGGCAGCGGCATCCAGGCCTGGCTGGTGACGGTGCTCGGCAAGCTCTGGGGCATGCCGGTGCTGGCCGCCTCGACCGTGCTGACCGCCTACATGGTCGGCACCACCAGCGGCTCGCTGGTCGGCGGCTGGATCGCCGACAAGTCCAAGCGCAACCTGCTGGGCATCGTCACCGCGCTGACCCTGCTGGCGATGGCGGCGCTGCTGGTGATGGGCTGGGTCCGGCTGCCCGAGCCGGTGCTGCTGGTGGTCGCGCTGATCGGCGGCCTCGCGCTCGGCACCTCGCGCACGCCGCGCGACGTCATGCTGAAGGACGCCGCCCCGCCGGGGCAGATCGGCAAGGTCTTCGGCTTCGTCTCGGCCGGGCTGCCGATGGGCTCGGCGATCATGCCGGTGCCGCTCGGCTACCTGATCGACATCGGCTATCCGGGCCTCGTCTTGCCGGTGGTCGCGGGGTTGCTCGGGCTCTCGCTGCTCTGCGGCGGCAGCGCGCAGGAGAGTGCGCGTAGCGAGAAGCGCACGCGGGCGCAGCCGCTGCCCGCGGAGTAGCGTGACCGCGTTGGATGCGCTGCTGCGCTGGCTCGATCTCGCCGGCATCGCGGTCTTCGCCGTCTCGGGCGCGCTGGTCGCGGCGCAGAAGCGGCTCGACGTCGTCGGCTTCGTCGTCGTCGCGGTGCTGACTGGCCTCGGCGGCGGCACCCTGCGCGACCTGCTGCTGGGCCGCACGCCCATCTTCTGGTTGCGCGCACCAGAGCTTATCGCAGTGGCCGCCGCGGCCGCGGTCGCGGTGTTCTTCCTGCGGCCGCGGATCGCCGACCGGTTCCCGGCGCTGCTCTGGGCGGATGCCGCGGGGCTCGCGCTGTTCGCCGTGCTGGGGACGGAGATCGCGCTGATCTCGGGGGCGCAGCCCTGGGCGGCGGTGCTGCTCGGGACGGTGACGGCGAGCTTCGGTGGGGTGCTGCGCGACATCGTCTGCAACGAGATCCCGCTGCTGCTGCGCCAGGAGATCTATGCGCTGGCGGCGCTCGCCGGCGGCACCGTCTTCGTCGTGCTGCGGCTCGAGGGCATCTGGCGCGATCCGGCGCTGCTGACGGGGATGCTGGTGACCTTCGCGATCCGCGGGGCGGCCATCCGCTTCGGCTGGTCGTTGCCGAACTACCGGCCGCGCGCTTGAGTCAGCGAACGGAGTTGCCCGGCCAGAGCACCACGCGCAGCGTCTGCAGCATGATCAGCAGGTCGAACAGCACGCCGAAATTCTTCACGTAATAGAGGTCGTAGCTGAGCTTCGAGCGGCTGTCGTCGAGCGAGGCGCCATAGGGATAGTTCACCTGCGCCCAGCCGGTCAGCCCGGCGCGCACCACATGCCGCTCATTGTACAGGGGCAGCTTGCTGGCGAGCTCGGCGATGAACTCCGGCCGCTCCGGCCGGGGACCGACGAAGGACATGTCGCCGCGCAGCACGTTGATCAGCTGCGGCAGCTCGTCGAGCCGGCTGCGCCTGAGGAAGTGCCCGAGCTTCGTGACGCGCGGGTCGCTCGCCTGCGCCCAGACCGCGCCCGCGCGCTCGGCATCGATGCGCATGGTGCGCAGCTTCATGATCTCGAAGACCCGCCCGCCCATGGTGACGCGGCGCTGACGATAGAGCGCCGGGCCGCCATCCTGCAGCTTCACCGCCAACGCCGCGGCCAGCAGGAAGGGCGAGGCCAGCGTCAGCAGCACCGCGCTCGCCGTGACGTCGAGCATCCGCTTCAGCAGCCGGTCGAGCGGGCCGAAGGTGAAGCCGTCGGCGAAGAGCAGCCAGCCGAGCTCGAGCCGCTTGATGTCGACGCGGCCGATCTCGCGCTCGAGGAAGGCGAGGTATTCGTGCACCGGGAAGCCCGCGGTGCGGCAGGCGATCAGCGCCTCCATCGGCAGCCCGCGCCGCTCATCCGGCGCCACCACGATCTGGTCGGCCCCGAAGGCCTCGGCGATCGCCAGGTAGTCCTGGCCCGGCGGCAGGATGCTGACGCTGGCATCCTCGGCCAGCCGCGGATCGACCGCATCGCCCGGCTCCGGCACCAGGGCCACGGCGTAGCCGAGCGTGCCGGCCTCGCGCCGCAGCAGCAGCACCAGGTCATGGGCGCGGGCGCCGGCGCCGATCACCAGCAGCCGCCGCTCGAAGGCGCCGCGCCGCAGCAGGGCGAAGAGCAGCCCCCGCGCGACCGCCGCGCTGGCAGTGAAGCAGGGCACCGCGGCGGCGAGCAGCCGGACGCTGTCGAGGGCGCCGAGCGGCGGCGGCAGGAGCGAGGCGACGAGGGTGGCCAGCAGGCTGCCCAGCAGCACAGCGAAGGGCACCCGGCCGACCGAGCGCCGGGTCTCCAGCAGCGCGTCGCGGCGATACAGTCCGCTGGCATAGAGCAGCGCCAGGCAGGCGATGGGAAACAGCGCGAGGGCGAAGAGGTCGGGCCGCGCCTCCGCCGGCTGCCCGGCCAGCGCCAAGCCGGCCGCGATCGGCCAGGCGGCGAGCGCCAGCACCGCGTCGAGCAGCAGGAGCGCGAGGCCGGCGCTCGGCCCGGTACTGCGCGGTCGTAGCATGGGGTCCCCGTCCTGCCTGCCGGAATTGCTACGGGGGACTTACCGGGGCCGTCCTAACATCCGGTCAATCCTCGCCGCGGGGGCATTGCCTTGGCGGTCGGCGCGAATCATATCGGCGCTACCGAGAGTTCGAACCAGATCAGTCTCGCCGGGGTCGTATCGCATGTTCCGTCGCCAACTGCTCGCCCTCTCGACCGGGGCGCTCGCCCTGCCCGGCATCCTCCGCGCCGCGCCCGCCTATCCCGACCGCAGCATCCGCTTCATCGTGCCCTTCCCGGCGGGCGGCGGCACCGATGTCTGGGCCCGCCTGGTCGCCGAGGCGATGCAGCCGCTGCTCGGCAAGCCGATCGTGGTCGAGAACCGCACCGGGGCGGGCGGCATCGTCGGCGCCCAGGCGGCCCTGCAGGCGCCCCCCGACGGCTATACCTTGTTCTACTCGATCGACGCCTTCATCACCGCGCTGATCACCCAGCGCATCACGCCCTATGACCCGCTGCGCGACTTCGCGCCGATCGGGCGACTGGGCGCGACCACCATCACCTATACCGTCGGGCCGGCGGTGCCGGCGACCATCACCACGCTGGCCGACTACGTCGCCTGGGCGCAGCGGCAGCGCAGCGTGCCGCTCGGCAATTGGGGCGCCGGCGGCGCCGCGCATGCCTTCGCCGTGCTGCTCGAGCGCGAGGCGAAGCTGCCGAACGCGCAGCACATCTCCTATCGCGGCGAGGCGCCGATGCTGCAGGACAACCTCTCGGGCGTCTTCCACGGCGGCTACCACAGCGTCGCGGTGAACGACACGGTGCGCGCCGGCCGGCTGCGGGCGCTGGCGACCGGCGGGCCGGACCGGCTGCCCTCGCTGGCCAACCAGGTGCCGACCATGCGCGAACTCGGCTATTCCGAGCGCTTCGACTTCGCCGGCTTCAACGGGCTGTTCGCGCCGGCGAAGACGCCGCAGCCGATCCTGGATCGCCTGGTCGACGTGTTCCGCCAGGCGACGACCACGCCGGCGATGCTCGAGAAGCTGCGCGTGCTCGACACCATCCACATCTACGAGGACCCCGCGACCTTCGCCCGCACCATGGAGAAGGTCTCGCGCGACTGGGCGAAGCTGACCGA
>Ga0114976_10000890_pt1 | contig 18768 bp, 14 predicted proteins | sample S_130805_EF_Meta_FD_87319 | JGI IMG/M metagenome (GOLD analysis project Ga0114976, IMG submission 87319) | Freshwater microbial communities from Lake Simoncouche, Canada to study carbon cycling - S_130805_EF_MetaG | ecosystem: Environmental > Aquatic > Freshwater > Lake | place: Lake...
CTGCGGAATTTATTTACCAGAATTTAATGATAGAAACTAACGTTATTCATCAAGCTTTTGCTGCAGGGGTTAGGAAACTGTTGTTTTTAGGCTCTAGTTGCATCTATCCAAAAATGGTAGTTCAACCGATGTCTGAAGAAGCTTTATTAACAGGTGTATTAGAAGCCACTAACGAACCCTATGCTATAGCTAAAATAGCAGGTATCAAATTATGCGAAAGTTATAACCGTCAATATAGAGAATCTCACGGAATCGATTACCGGTCTGTGATGCCAACAAATCTCTATGGCCCAGGAGATAATTACCATTCAGAAAATAGTCATGTTATACCTGCTTTGATCAGGCGGTTTCATGAAGCCAAAATCAAGAAAGATACTCAAGTGGTGATTTGGGGAACTGGCACACCCAAACGTGAATTTTTATACGTAGATGATATGGCTCAAGCTTGTGTTTTTGTGATGAATCTTGATCAATCAAATTATGATGCCAATACAAGTCCAATGCTAAGTCATATAAATGTTGGGTACGGAGAAGATGTCAGTATTCATGAGTTAGCCCTTCTTTTGAAAGATATTGTTGGGTTTGAGGGAGATATAATTTTTGATACCAATAAACCAGACGGGACACCCAGAAAATTAATGAATTCTGATCGAATCAATCTCATGGGCTGGAAACCAAAGATTTCTCTCGAAAAAGGCTTTAAACTAACCTATCAAGATTTTGTTAATTCTGAGTCTGCTCTCAGGAAATAGTCAATTTTGAGCTCGAAAATACACTTCAGAAGAACTATAAACTTATACTCTCATGTTCTAGGCAATGAAATTTAGATAATTTCTAGAAATTGAACTTAATAATACCTTGCTGTTTGTAGGTTTTGTTACAAGATGTAACATGAATGATTTATTATGATTCGATGACATTACACAATACATTGAAGCTATGAAGGCAGTTATTCTCGCAGGTGGTTTAGGTACCCGAATTTCTGAAGAAACATCTTTGCGCCCAAAACCTATGGTCGAAATCGGTGGTAAACCGATCTTATGGCATATCATGAAAATCTTTTCCTCCCATGGAATCAACGACTTCGTCATCTGTTGCGGCTATAAAGGCTATGTGATTAAGGAGTATTTTGCAAACTACTTTTTGCATATGTCGGATGTTACTTTTGACATGACCAACAACAATGCGATGCAAATACATCATAAATTTGCAGAACCATGGAAAGTGACTCTCATTGATACTGGTGAAAGTACTCAGACGGGTGGTCGTTTAAAGCGTGTAAGGCATTATCTTGGCGAAGAAGACTTTTGTTTTACCTATGGCGATGGGGTCGGCAATGTTGATTTGACTGCTCTGATTCAATTCCACCGGGCACACGGGAAGCAGGCAACCGTAACAGCCGTTCAACCTCCGGGTAGATTTGGTGCTTTAGACATGCAGGGCACTTCCGTAACCCAGTTTGTGGAAAAACCTCACGGGGACGGTATGCACATCAATGGTGGTTATTTTGTACTTTCACCGAAGGTGATTGATTTAATTGAGGGCGATGACACGATTTGGGAGCGGAGCCCCCTTGAAACTTTGGCAACTTCCCACCAATTAGAAGCTTTTGTTCACGAGGGTTTTTGGCAACCTATGGATACTTTAAGAGACAAGCAACATCTTGAAGAATTATGGTCCAAAGGAAAAGCGCCATGGAAGAATTGGCAGTGAGCTCGCTTAACACTACATGGGCACAAGTGGACTCTCAGTTTTGGCATGGGAAGTCTGTCTTTATCACTGGGCATACTGGCTTTAAGGGGTCATGGCTTGCTCTTTGGTTAAGTTCGATGGGTGCAAAAGTCACCGGATACGCTTTAGCACCTAACACCCAGCCTAACTTATTTGAGCAGCTTAATTTAGAGCAGGACCTGACAAATTCGCATTACGCTAATATTTGTGATTTATCGACACTCAAACAAGCAATAACAGATGCTTCTCCAGAGATAGTTATTCACATGGCAGCTCAAGCCCTTGTTAGGTATTCTTATGTAAATCCTGTGGAAACATATGCGACCAATGTCATGGGTACGGTGAACGTATTAGAGTGTATTCGCTCAGTTTCTTCTGTCCGAGCAGTTGTCGTTGTCACTAGTGATAAATGTTATGAAAATAAGGAGTGGGCCTGGGGCTATCGGGAAAATGAAGCTATGGGCGGTTATGATCCCTATAGTAATAGTAAAGGATGTGCAGAATTAGTTGTCAATGCTTATAGGGATTCCTTTTTTTCAGCAAACAAGTATGCTCAGCATGGCGTTGCTATTGCATCAGCGAGGGCTGGTAATGTCATTGGCGGAGGTGATTGGTCGGAAGATCGCTTGATTCCAGATGCGATCAGAGCATTTGAGGCTAAGCAAACGCTGATGATACGTAATCCTTTAGCAACCCGTCCTTGGCAGCATGTTCTAGAACCTTTATCAGGCTATTTAATATTAGCCCAAGCTCTTTATGAAAAAGGGACACAACTGAATGGGGGCTGGAATTTTGGTCCACGTGATGAAGATGTCAGAACTGTCAAAGAAGTCATTAATGAATTGATTTTGCAATGGGGGAATCAGGCCTCTTGGAGTCAAGATACATCTGAGCAACCTCATGAAGCACATGCACTTAAACTTGACTGCTCAAAAGCGAAACAATATCTGCATTGGACTCCGCGTTGGAGCTTAGAGCAAGCTTTACAGAAAATCGTGGAGTGGCATCAATCTCCAATACAATCAAACCTTCGTGACATTAGCTTAAAACAAATCAACATATTTCAAACACAATAATCCTTCTTAAATTAATAATTCGATATGACTGAAACCTCAATTTCTATTGATCAATTTGCCAAAGATAAAATCCGCAATCAGATTTTAGACTTAGTAAAAGAGTATTCCGCTTTAGAGTTCAAAACTAAAGCATTTGTCCCTGGACAAACTGTCATTCCACCTTCGGGGAAATTGCTCGATTCCAAAGAAATTGAGAATATGGTTGAAGCCTCACTTGATGGATGGCTTACTACTGGTCGATTTAATGCTCTCTTTGAAAAGAAACTCGCCGAGTTTATCGGTATTGAGCATCTGATTACTGTTAATTCTGGATCATCAGCAAATTTAGTCGCATTTTCAACTTTGACCTCAGCTAAGCTTGGTGATCGTGCCATTCAAAAAGGTGATGAAGTTATCGGTGTTGCTGCTGGCTTCCCAACAACCGTGAATCCCATTGTGCAATTTGGGGCTATACCTGTTTTTGTCGATGTAGACCCCATTACACATAATATTGATGCTACCAAAATTGAAGCTGCAATTAGTCCTAAAACCAAAGCGATTATGCTTGCACACTCTTTAGGTAATCCATTTAATCTAGATATAGTCACAGAGCTTTGTAAAAAACACAATCTTTGGTTAGTGGAAGACTGTTGTGATGCTTTAGGAACAACCTATAAAGGTCAAATGGTTGGTACTTTTGGTGATATTGGTACCCTAAGTTTTTATCCTGCACACCACATTACGATGGGTGAGGGTGGTGCAGTGTTTACCAAGCATTATGAGTTAAAACAAATTGCAGAGAGTTTTAGAGACTGGGGTCGAGACTGTTACTGCCCACCGGGTAAAGATAATACCTGCGGTAAAAGATTCGATTGGCAATTAGGTGGATTGCCCTATGGTTATGACCACAAATATACCTATAGTCACTTGGGCTATAACTTAAAGATTACTGATATGCAGGCTGCATGTGCACTGGCTCAATTAGAAAAAGCCCCTGCTTTTATTCAAGCGAGAAAAGATAATTTTCAGTTCCTCAAAGAGCGTTTAAAGACATGTGAAGAATTTTTGCAACTACCAGTTGCTACAGAGCACTCAGATCCGTCTTGGTTTGGTTTTCCGATTACATTAAAAGAAAGTTGTCCAGTGTCTAGAGTTGACCTGACAACATATTTAGATCAACAAAAGATTGGTACGAGGTTATTGTTTGCTGGTAATTTAACACGTCAACCATATATGAAAGATGTCAGTTACCGCATTAGTGGCGACCTTACAAATACAGACGTTATCATGAACAATACCTTTTGGATTGGTGTTCAACCTGCATTGACAAAAGAAATGCTGGAGTATGCAGTAAGTCAAATCGAAACCTTTTTAGGCGTTAATTTTTAAGAAAGTACAACCATGAGTAACCTACCCAACAATTTGTTTGTTTTAGAGATGGCCAACAATCATATGGGCGACATTGGCCATGGTGTTGAGTTAATTAGAGCATTTGGCGCTGTCTGTAAAAAATATCCACAATTTAAATTTGCTTTTAAGTTGCAATATCGCCATTTAGATTCATTTATTCATCCCGACCTTAAAGGTAGGATGGATATTAAATATATTAAGCGCTTTGAAGAAACTAGGCTTTCTAGAGAGCAGTTCGATACTTTGATTGCCGAAATTAGAGCGAATGGATTTTTAGCCATGTCAACCTCATTTGATGAGGTTTCATTTGACATGATTGAGGATCAAAATTTAGACATTATCAAAATCGCCAGCTGTTCTTTTACCGATTGGCCGATTTTAGAAAGAGCCGTATCTATAGATAAGCCTATTATTGCTTCTACTGCCGGAGCTTCGCTTGATGATATCGATCGAGTGGTTAGTTTTTTATCAAATCGTAAAAAAGATTTTGCAATCATGCACTGTGTAGGAGAGTATCCAACCGCAGATGAAAAAATGCATTTATCGCAAATTGATTTTTTAAGAAAACGATATCCTAATGTACGTATTGGTTTTTCAACTCACGAAAATCCAGGCAACACTGATTTAATCAAAATAGCAATTGCAAAAGGCGCTAACATTTTTGAAAAGCATGTCGGTTTAGTTACAGATAAATATCCAATTAATGCATACTCAGTAACGCCTGAACAGGCAGATGCTTGGTTAGCTGCTGCAGCATATACTGTGATGGTTTGTGGCGAAGGTCAATCCCGTCTGCCAGAAAATAAAGCAGAAAAAGATGGTCTTCGTACTCTAAGAAGAGGAATGTTTGCAAAGCAAAAAATAAATGCTGGAGAGAGGATTACTCGCGATAATTTTTTCTTTGCATTCCCACCAAATGATACCCAATTTACTGCAAACGATTATTCAAAATATGCGGAATTTATTGCTAGCACTGACATTGAGATTAACCAAGCTATTGGACCAAATAACTCTTCGCTTACAAATACTAGAGAAAAAATTCTTGATATTGCTAAGCGCGTGAAAAATCTTCTTCATGAAGGAAAGATTACTGTTCCAGGCGGAGTTGAATTAGAAATTTCCCATCATTATGGAATTGATAAATTTGATGAGTTTGGTTTGGTGATGCTAACCGTGGTTAATCGAGATTACTGTAAGAAATTATTGGTCAGTCTGCCAGGTCAATTTCACCCAGAACAGTACCATAATCAAAAAGAAGAGACCTTTCATGTGTTGCATGGGGATCTCGAATTACATTTAGATGGTAAACCTCAAATTTTAGGTCCTGGCGATGTTGTAACTGTTATGCCTGGTGTCCGTCACGCTTTTCGGTCTGTAAATGGTGCTGTGGTTGAAGAGATTTCATCCACTCATTTTAAAAATGACTCTTTTTACACAGATGAATCGATTAATAAAAATATGAATCGTAAATCGTTACTCACTTATTGGATGGTGGTTTAATGGGGTCATCAACTAGGGTTTACCGTGTCGCTGATTACTTATTGAATCGGTTGGCAGATTTAGGAATTCAGGACGTTTTCTTTTTGCCCGGTGGGGGGGCTATGTATTTGAATGATGCCCTTGCTTGTGAATCGCGTATTACAGCGATTCCCTGTCACCACGAGCAAGCCTGTGGCATTGCAGCCGAAGCTTATGGCAGAACTCATGAGTCTGGATTTGGTGTGGCTATGGTGACCACAGGACCTGGTGCAACCAATGTATTAACTCCTGTTGCTGGTGCTTGGATTGAGTCACTTCCTTTATTTGTATTATCTGGCCAGGTGAAACGTCCTGATGCTTTGCGCGGCAGACCCTTACGACAAAGTGGTGTTCAAGAGGTTGATGTGGTGTCGATGGTGCAACCTATTACTAAGTTCGCTGTAACAGTGGATTCCCCGGAAAATGTACGAAAGTGTTTTGAAGAGGCTATATGGCACATGCGTGAAGGACGTCCAGGACCAGTTTGGTTAGATGTTCCGCTGGATGTTCAGGCGGCTCCAATTGATCCAGAGAAGTTGGTAGGATTTGAACCTCCGATTAACAACACAAAAGCTGATTTCACTCACGCTTTGAAAGATCTTACAGATTTATTATCATCTGCCAAGAGACCGCTAGTACTTGCTGGTCATGGAGTTCGAATCGCAGGTGCTGCGAAAGAATTTCGAGAGCTTGTTGAGAAGCTTGGTATACCATGCGTGTTTACTTGGAATGCCTCAGACCTACTTGCTTGGGATAACCCCTTATATGTTGGCCGCCCTGGTGTGGTTGCAGCTCGAGCACCAAACTTTGCAATACAAAATTGTGACTGCTTAATCAGCATCGGCTGTAGGTTAGATAATATTATTACTGCATATAACCCTAAAGGTTTTGCGCGTAATGCCAAAAAAGTAGTTGTTGATGTTGATCAGAATGAATTAGACCGTCATCAGATGGAGGTTACTTTACCAATCTTATCCGACGCTAAAGATTTTATTAATGCATGGCACTCATCTGCCGAGACGCCCCATTCAGACTGGGCCCCATGGCGTGCTAAATGCCTAGATTGGAAAACAACTTATACCCCATTAGATGGCAGAACTTTTGAGTCGGAAGGACCGATTAGTCATTATGATTTTGTTGAAACCATTTCTAAGGCTATCCCCGAAAATCAGTTAGTAATAACGGGAAGTTCTGGATTGGCTGTAGAGGTTTTTTATACGGTTTATCGCAACAAAGTTGGTCAGCGTATGTTTTTAACTTCTGGTCTTGGTTCTATGGGGTACGGCATTGCAGCAGCCATAGGAGCTTGCATTGGGGCAGGACGTATTCCAACGGTTTGTGTTGAAAGTGATGGTAGCTTAATGCTTAATCTACAAGAACTCGCAACCTTAAAAGCTTTGAATCTGCCCATTACGGTCGTTGTAATGAATAATGGTGGATATGCATCGATTCGTAATACGCAACGAAACTATTTTGAAGAGAGGTATTTAGGAACAGGTCCGGCATCTGGACTTTATATTCCAGACTTTGTTGAGGTTGCCAAAGGAATGGGTCTGCTTGCTGAGGATATTACTTCAACTGAACAGTTGGCAAGTTCGTTTGGCAGAAGTGGGCCAAGATTATTAAATGTGCACCTTAAAACTGATGAGGTACTCTCACCAAAAGTGGCGGCAATGCCTCAGCCTGATGGTTCAATTATCTCCATGCCACTTGAAGATATGAGTCCACTTTTACCGCTTGAACAACTGGAAAAAGAAATGCTTGACGGTATAGATGATAGATCGCGATTAGTCAGAGGCTAATGTGAGTCAAACAATCAGCGCAACCGCTCATTTTTTGAATAACTCTTCTCTTTTTATCACTGGAGGTACGGGTTTTTTTGGCCGATCATTGTTACGCCGTATGTTAGAAATTAGTCGTCATATTGATTTAAAGGATGGGGCAGTAACTGTGTTGGCGCGCAACCCAGATGCTTTTTTGAATAGTTATCCAGAGTTTTCTAAAGAGAATTGGCTACGATTTCGCAAAGGTGATATTTTGCAAAGTTTGGAAAAAATTTCTAATGAGGGGCTTAAGTATTCACACGTGCTTCATGCCGCTGCTGATTCGACCCTCGGACCGAAAATGGGCTCACTTGAGCGCTTCGATCAAATTGTTACGGGTACGAGAAATATCCTAGATTTCGCAACACAGGTTGAAGCTAAAAAATTTTTGCTAACAAGCTCAGGCGGAGTATATGGAGCTTTGCCACCTCATTTAGAATCATTTCCGGAATCTTATATGGGGATGGCAAATCCACTAGAGGCCTCTAATTCGTATAGTGTAGCCAAGCGCCTGGCTGAGCATTTATGCAGTTTATATGCAGAAAAATATGGTTTAGAAGTTGTAGTAGCAAGATGTTTTGCTTTTGTTGGACCAGATTTACCATTGGATGTTCATTTTGCGATTGGTAACTTTATTAGAGATGCATTGAATGGTAATTCCATTGTTATCAATGGCAATGGTAGTCCAATACGATCTTATTTATATCAAGATGATTTGGCCGATTGGTTAATCGCATTAATTGAGTGTGGGGTACCTGGAAATGCATACAACGTTGGCTCTGATCAAACTATTAGTATTCTTGATCTGGCTAACTTAGTTAAATCAACGCTATCTGAAAATGTAAGCATTGATGTAAGAGATTTAAGCGGTTCAACTGTAGATATACGCAATAGATATATCCCAAATATTGAGAAAATTAAGCAAGAACTGAAAATGGAAATTACTGTGCCGTTAAAGAAGGCAATCGAATTAACTGCCCAAAGGCATTTCAAATCCTCCAAGGCTGGAGTTATGGGTGAACATGGACATCACTGACATTATTTTTGATTTGGATGGAACATTAATTGATTCTGCACCCAGCATTTTAGAGTGTTTTAAGCGGGTGCTAGAGTCAAATTCTATTGAACCCTTATTGGCTCTAAATTCTGATTTGATAGGCCCTCCACTCGCTCAAACCTTATCGCGACTTACTGGTATTCATGATTTAGACTACATTGGTAAACTGGCAGATGATTTCAAAAAACATTATGATTTTGGTGGATATCAATCTACAGTGTCATTTGCTGGTGTAAATGAACTATTACAAGAATGTTGCCGCCTTGGGTTTAACTTGCATATTGCTACTAATAAACGAATTTTACCAACTACTTTGATATTGAATCATTTGGGATGGAAGCAACACTTTAAGAGTGTTTACGCATTAGATTCAAGCTCTCCATCCTTTGCTAATAAAGCGGCTATGTTGACGGCACTATTAGACGAAGAAAAAATTGATAGAAATTCGGGAATTTATGTTGGCGATAGGGCAGAAGATCATGAGTCCGCAACTCAAAATAGCCTCAAGTTTTTTGGAGCAACTTGGGGTTATCAGGACGAAAATTTACTTTCTAATAAAAATATAATATGTTGTAGCAGCGTTAAGCAGTTTGCACAGCTTATAAATTTTTGAGGCTTTCTAATGAATATTGAAACTTTCTTCAATAATGATGTGACCAAACGATTTTATTTTCCAGGAAGAATTTTTGTTGGTTCTGGAGTGTCTAATCAAGCGGTTGGACTCATTAATAAATATGATTCAGTTGCAGTTGTTGTGGATTGTGTCTTTGCTGATTCGCCATTATTAGATGAAATTAAAGCAACATTTACGAATAAAAAATGCCATATTTGGGTCATAGAAGGAGCTCCTTTTGCTCAAGATGTGATGAGTTTTATAGAGCAAATTGGCAACTTACCTCAGGCCGTAGTGTCAATCGGTGGAGGTAGTGCCGCCGATTTTGCGAAGTCAATTATTTTGTACGCATTATTTGGATCTTTGGAGGGTGTAGGAGTAGGCTCAAAACTCGGTTTACCTAAAAAAGATGGATCAATTCGTCCTATCTATATTGCAATTCCAACAACAGCGGGTTCTGGAGCTGAGTCAAGTCGATATTATGTAACTTACGACAAAATGACTCATGCAAAAATATATGGCAAGACCTGGGAGATTGTTGCTGATTGGATTTTCCTGGACCCATTATTTTTAGCTAGCATGCCTCCTGCGGCACTTGTAGGTTGTGCATTTGATGCGTTTGTACATTTATTTGAAACGTTAATTGCAAAACATGAGACTTCCATGTTTGGTGAGATGTTTTCTTTAAATGGAATTCCAAAAATCATGAATGCTATTCACTTGGCTGTGAATGAGAATCAAAGAAATGATTTTGTCCATGAGCAATTACTCTATGGAGCATCCTTGGCCGGAGTGGCAATATCTAATATACGTACGGGAAGTATTCATGAGGCTGCTGGAGCGCTCTTAGAGTTAACACCTTTAAGTCATGCTGAAACCCTTTTTGTTTTTTTTAGAACGGCTATTGAACAGTATTTAGAAGAAATTGAAGATATTGAAAAATCTCTTATTACGCAATTAAGATTGTTACCAGCATTCGAAAATTTTAGAACAATGCAAGATGTTATTTCTTGGTGGGAATTTATTTTTCACCAAGTTTGTTTAGATGTAAAAATTAAGGAAGCTGTAAGCAAAGTAGAACCTGCTTTAGAAAGTGCTCGTCAGCATATTTTTAATCGAGTTTATTCAGATAAAGTTTGGGTTGGAAAAGAAAGTCCCCGGGTGTTAACTGAACAAGATGTTTGGCACCTTGTAGATCACTCACTACATCATTTTGGAATTAAAAAAATAAATTAAGCGAAAACATATGAAACTTATTATCGGTACATCGTTAGCGTCTAACCCTAGCCTGCGATCAGTCATAGATCAATTCACTAAAGAAAAAAACCTTTTTTGGTTCAAGGAAGGAAATTACAGCATCGATCCTTCACAAAGTGGTATTTTGATACATTCCCTCAGTGAAATAAAGGATATGGAGAGTGTCTTTATTGTTGTAGTTTCACCAGATACTCAATGTCACGATTCTGAGAATAAAAAAATTCTTCGTATTTATGAGCGCAAGGAAAATGGTTGGAGTTCCGATCCCCAATCTGTAGTTATTGATGATCTTTCGCAAATCAATGCATTGTTAGACATGAATAAATATCTAGGAATGACTCAATTGTTAACCTGTTATGGAAAGTCTGCTGATGAATTTAAGGGATTAATTTTAGAACGCTATAAGGATGCTTTAGAGGCAATAAAAAATGCAAAAGGTGTTGCGGTTTTTAATGCCCAGCGCCTTGGTGAATTTGTAGCAAACAGCCTAAAGACTTCAGGCGTAAATGTACTCACCTTTATTGACAATGGATCCTCAAAGCATGGCACTAAAGTTTCTGATATTCCAGTGATACCTTTGTCAGAGCTTACTGACAAGGAAACTCCAATCATTATTGCTACAACCCGGTTCTCAAAAAGTATTGCAAAGCAACTTAAAGCTAATGGCTTTAATAATTACGTTCCTTATCCAGTTCTCTCTCTAATTGATCCTGAGTTATATCCCCACGAAATTCCATATATTGGAATCCAAGATGACTTTGCTCAAAATATTCCTCGTCATTTGGGAGTCTTTTTATCCTTAACAGATGACAAATCACGTGAAGTTCATGACGGGTTAATTCAGTACAGGTTAAAGTATGATGCTGCTTATGCTGATGCGGTAGCTGATCAATATGACAGACAGTATTTCGATGAAGAGTTAATTTCTTATTCTGAGGATGGTGTTTTCGTTGATTTGGGTGGATATGACGGCGACACAGTAGAAAAATATATTCAGTTTGGCGAGAAGGTTTACAAAAAGATATATCTATTTGAGCCGGACAAAACCATTTTGGAGCGCGCTAAAGTCAGACTAAAAAACTTTGACCATATTGAATATGTTCCCACAGGCGCTTACTCCAAAGATGGTGAGTTAAGATTTTCAGCATCTGGGCGTACGAATGGTTTTTTTAGTGAGGTTGGTGACTTGATCATTCCAGTACAAAAATTAGACTCCGTGGTTAAGGAAGATCCTATTTTAATAAAAATGGATATTGAAGGCTCAGAAAAAGAAGCCTTAATTGGAGCTAGAGATACTATTCAGCGTTCTAAACCTAAATTAGCAATCGCCGCCTATCATTTTGCAACTGACCTTTGGCGCTTAGTTGATGTTATCCGTGAAATTAACCCGAGTTATAGTTTTTACTTAAGGCATTATTCAGAAACAGGGTTGGAAAGTGTAATTTATGCAGTCTGATGCTGTGGTTAAAAAAATCACCATCATGACACCTGCTTACAATGAGGAAGCAGGAATTGAAGAATGCTATTTGGCTGTAAAGGAATTTTTTCGTACCGAATTGCCAAATTACGAATATGAACATTTATTTATTGATAATTGCTCTCAAGATAAAACAGTTGATATTCTAAAAGTAATTGCAGAAAAAGATTTACGTGTAAAAATTATCGTTAATTCAAGAAATTTTGGACCCAATAATTCGCCTTACCATGCCATTTTGGAGTCGACTGGCGATGCAGTTATTCCGGTCCTCGCCGATTTACAAACTCCTGTAATTACTATAAAAAAATTCGTTGCATTATGGGAGGAAGGTTATGACATGGTCCTAGGTTTACGAGTAAAAATGTCAGAACCCAAAGGACTTCAGTTCGTAAGAAATTTTTACTATAAAGTCATGAGTAAATTATCTCCTATTGAGCATTATCATGGATTTATAGGATTTGGCCTTTTTGATGCAAAAACTGTAAAGGTTATGCGCCAGCTAGTTAATCCAAATCCCTACTTTAGAAGAATAGTATCTGAGATTGGATTTGAAAAGGCTTTTGTAGAGTATGAACAACCACTTCGCAAGCATGGTAAGTCGCGACTAAAGTTATTTGATTTAGTTGATTACGCAATTTTGGGTGTAATTAGTTGTACCACCCTGCCACTGCGGGCTATGACAATCATTGGTTTGATCATATCTATTGTTAGCCTTTTAGCCGCAATCGTCTGTTTCATTTTAAAAATGCTTTATTGGGATTCTTTTGTAGTGGGCTCTGCCTCGCTAATTATTGGTATGTTTTTTTTAGCGGCCGTACAAATATTCTGCCTTGGGCTTATTGGAGAATATGTAGGTTTAATTTTTGATCACGCTCGTAATCGCCCCCTTGTTATTGAAAAAGAGAGAGTGAATTTTTAAGTGAAGATTATTGACTACATCAAGCTCACTAAAGAAATTCTTCTTGAGAAATATTTAGGTTACCTTTTTGCTGTAGTTGTGTTTTCTCTTGCTTTCTATATGCAATATTCTGTTGCATTTTATGGCTTAGATCTTCATCATGATTTACTCATGTTTGATGCGGCTAGAAATTTCTATTCTGGCCAGATTCCTTATAAAGACTTCTTCTACCAATACAACCTAGGAACGGTATCTCTTCATGCTGCCACATTAGGAATTTTGGGTTTAAAAATAGTCGCATTAAAAAAGGTCACAGTATTATTTTATGCATTAATTGCCCTTTTAATTTATTTATCCTGTGCACTCGAGGGACATAAGCGATCTGGCCTATTACTCAGTATTCTTTGGGCTTCGCTTAGCCCATTCTATATGCCAGCCATGAATGGCTACCATGCATGGTCAACTGTCTATATGATGTTTTCTTGTATGGCAGGTCTATTTTTCTTTCAGTTGGCAATGCGAAAAAATCCAATAGTTTTTAGCTTGTTCGCAGGAATGTTTTTTTCTTTTGGATTTTGGTTTAAACAAGTAGCAGCTTTTCAGATAATCGCCGTTGTAATCTGGTTAGTTCTTCATATTGGGCTTTCTTTCTCGAGTAAAGTGGATCGAGTTAAATACATTAAGATTTTTTCTGGATATGCAATTGGTGGAATACTGGCATCTATCCCTTTTATTGGCTACTTATACCTCGAATCAGCAATTTTTGATTGGTGGAATAATGCATTTGAATTTAACAAATACTTTGCATCAGATAGTCAAAATGCTAACGGCTTTTATGCCTTTTTAAAAATACTTTTTCCGATCTCAAGAAATTTAGGACATAACACATTTTTTTGGGCCCTTAGTCCATTCATATTGTGTGTGGTTGCTGTTCAAGTTTTTATATTTCGAGACACAATTTTGGGGTCACTGAAATCAAACAAAGAAGTTTTAGGCTTATTTATTTTTGCAGGAGTAGCGTGTTGGTTTGGTTATTTTCCTCTTCCACATCAATTTCATACTCAATTTTTTATGGCGCCAACTTTCGTCTTAATTGGATTAATGTTAGGAAAGTATCCTTTAAGTTTTGTGGGAACTAGAAAATACGTAGTAGTTTTTTTAGCTATTTATATATTTTTAATATCGGCAATTTATGAAACCTACTATCAATTCGAAGGGTGGAATAATAAAAGATTTGCATACAAACAAAACTCAATAGAAATAAATTTAAATTCAAGCTTTGATGGACTAAAAATTGATAGTTCGACTGAAAAAGCCTTATCTCGGTTTTATAAAAGTCTTTTGGAGCTAGAGGCCGCCAATAAGAATAGTGAGTTCATACCGCTTTCGGTTGATCCATTAAGAGGGTTGCTACCTGGAAAAATCACAAATCCCAGTAAGTTTAAGATGGGGGTTGACTGGACATGGCCTAATGAACTAGTTGAGCCCGGCTTTTCTGATTTAAAAAATAATCAGATCATGAAGCATCAGCAACCCATATATGCCGATTCATTGATTTACATACCTGGATATAGACCAATTGCTATTTTGGAAATGATAGCCCCGATATCTTCTTACCACACACTTTATAAGCCGAATGCAGAAGTATCAAAACTCATTGAAAGAGTGGAAAAAAGCAATCAAATCCTTTTTATTACGGATAAAGATTTTGATCCCATATCAAGATCTATGTTATTTAGCTGGAGTACTGAGCAAAAATTGTTAAATATGATCCCGTTTAAAGGGATAACTGCAGATGAATTAAAAGGGGTTAAAAATATTAATATCAGCATTATTGAAGAGACAGATTTTCCTGACCACTTATCCGCTCTACAAATTGAGTATTTAAAGAAGGAAGAAAAATACTATCGAGGTAATCTTATGGGTTTATTTAGTATCGATAATCGCGGGGTAGGATTTCTTCGGGGGGATCTCAATTTAGAGGAAAAGAAAAGCCTTGCTTTTTTTATGCTTTCAACTGGAAAACTTTTTACAAATCAAAATCGTCCAATTTATGCAACAACATTCTCAAAAATCACCTCTGATAGACCATTTATGCTAGAGGTGGTCACAACAGAAGGGGACTCATCTTTAGGTATTTTAAAGAGCAAAATAAATGATCAGCCTGTAAGAATTAATCAAGCTATTTACGAAAAAGTCCCTGCGTCAATTTATTTGGTAACAAAGCCCTTAATGAGAAAAGAAGGGTCTAAATTTATCGTATTACAGATTGAGTTACAAAATAGCCAAATGAAAAATTATTTTTACTCATTCATTGATGATGCAAATTAATTTTCTTTCTGAGGTTCTTAAAACTTTAGAAAATCCAAGATTTAGATACTTGCTAGCTGGAGCTTGGAATACTGCATTTGGTTATTTATGTGGGGTGAGTATGTATTATCTTTTTGGAGACTGGATGGGTGTTTTAATCGTCGCAATACTATCCAACATACTCGCAATTTCAATGTCCTTCTTGACGCATAAGGTATTTGTTTTTAAGACTAAGGGTAATTGGATTAGAGAGTATCTGCGCGCCTATTTGGTTTATGGTTTATCTGCAATTGTGGGAATTTTACTACTCATGATTTTTGTTGAATTGCTAGACATTAAATTTTGGTTGGCGCAGGCTTTAGTTATTTTGCTGACAGTCATCATTTCTTATATCGGACATAAGAAATTTACTTTTAAAATTTGAATAAGATTATTAAAAAACCTGAGCTTTTAAGGTTATCAACGTAATCCCCCCACTAATATTAAAATCAATTTTATTGCTTTTCGTGCAAAGCAATAACTAGATAAAATAGGAAGAGTTTTTTCTGATCAATTGAATATCTATTTTTAAATAATAGTTAACATACAATCCCTCAAACCAAAACTTTAACAACTTACTAAGCTATAAAATATCCAAGAATTCGATAAATTCATATAGAAACTCATAAGGGGATTAGAATGATCAAGAATTAATCCCATAACCGATAAAAAATGATTGCGATGATGCTTTCGGTAGACATATTTGAATAATCTTTTCAGTAACTTGAATGAATTTCAAATAAGCCTTAGAAAATAATTTATGAAAATTAACTATATTATTTACAGCCCTGCCTATGATGCTAATTCTGGAGGATATAGTGCTCTTCATTATTTATCTGAGTGCCTTCATACAGTCGGAGCTAACTCAGTTTTTATAACTACAAATATAAATAATCCTCGATGGTATGCTCAGCCTCTTGAAATTATTTTAAATGGGCAATCAATTCTTACTTTTGACCAACAAGTTCTGAAATTTTTGATTGAAATAAGATCTTGGATCAAGATTCCCACAATCGTTCGAAAAATTAATCGAAAAATACGTACCTCTTATCCTAACTTTATATGGAAATTTTTGGATCGAGAAAATACGGTTGTTATCTATGCAGAAAATGAGCCTGGAAATCCTCTGCAAGCAAAGCATATTACTCGTTGGATTATGATGAATCCAAGAGAAGATTTGGGTGGTTCAAAATATGCATCAAACGAACATCTTTTTTTATATAACAATTTTTATACAGTGAATGATCGGTTTAAAAATCAAATTAAAGGCTTATTAACATCCATTGATATGAATTATCATTTACAAACTTACTTTAACCAACACTTGGATAGAAAGGGCGGGGCTTATATTATTCGCAAAGGAGTTAACAAACCTCATGATAAGCATCCTAAAGAATTTAAAAAAGTTGATGATTTATTATTGCAACTATCTGACAAAGAGAAAGCCCAATTTTTCAATGGAATTAAAACATTTATTTCCTATGATCCTGCCACTTTCATTACCATTCAAGCTGCTTTATGTGGTTGTGAGGTAATCGTCATTCCAGACGAGGATGGTGAATTTTCTGAGGATCATTTGAAGCAAAAAAATAGAATCAATGGTGTAGCTTATGGCTTTGATGATCTGGAATGGGCTAGGGAAACTTTGCACCTCTTGAAACCATCGATGGAAGAAACGAATAAGCAAAACTTAGAGACAATTTCCAAATTCAAAGATTACTGGGAAAGTTATCTTGGTAAATAATTCATGAAAAATCTGATTGATACTTTCCTTTTCTTCAACGAGACAGATTTATTAAAAGTAAGGCTGGAGTACCTTGGCAATGAAGTTGATTACTTTATCATTGCAGAGGCTAATATTGATTTTTCTGGCAAACCCAAAAAATTTCATTTAAAAGATAGGATATCGACTCTACCTTTTGCGGAAAAGATTATTTATTATCCAATTGAAATTAATCTTTATTCATTGAAGTGGATATTAAAGCGGCTCAGATGGATAACAAGACCGCATAAATTTTTGTGGAAAATCCAGGATGCGCAACGAAATATAGTCCAAAAGGTAATTCGACAAAAGAATGTTCAAGCGGATTATGTTTTGTTTGGAGATTTAGACGAAATACCTAATCTTGCTTTAATTCAATCCATTCGGAAAGATGAAGTAGATATATTGGAGCCAAAAAGTCTTCGGCAACGCTTATTTTATTATCGACCCGATATAGCTACTGATTATGAGGGATGGTTTGGTACGATTTGTTCACCATATAAAAACTTTTTTGATTTTCTTCCTCATCAACTAAGATCTAAAAGAGAAAACTTAGCTTTCTTAGAAAATGGTGGATACCACTTATCTTATTTTATGTCGCCTAAAGATATGAAAACAAAAATTATGGCAATTGCAGATGTGGAAAGAGTTCAAGCATCAAAGCAACTCACTACTGAAGAAATCGAAAAGTATATTTTAGAAAATAAAGATTTGTTTGGGAGAGATTTGGGATTTGTACGAGATAAAAACTTATTACCTTATGATTTGAAAAAGTTAATCAATCAATGGATGCCTTGGACTAAGGATTAAGCGTGTTATGAGAAAAAATTATATATAGGATGAGTAGTGAAGGTCATCCGAAAGTAAAAGTTGATCAATTATTGAAATTTGATTGTTTAGAAGATTTGAAAAAATATTCTATGATTTGATTCGATAATTTTCATAAGTTGTAACTCAATTACTGCAGGGACTATTAATTTTTTGGGAGTACCTTATTATCATTGCATAACTTTTCTGAATTGATAGCGCATCCAAGCTTTTAGATGCCGCTTCCACATCTTTCCTTTAGGTGAAGATTGATCTAGTAAAGCTTTAGCCTCGTTAAACCTTTGAAGTTGTAATAAATCATTAAATAAGTCATAAGTATCTAGTTTCCCGAGTAAGAAGGGCGGCATCATATCGATGAAGCCTAATAGAGTTTCTTTTTTGAGAACTTTAGCAAAATTAAAAAAACCATGAAACCCAAAAGCTGGCTTATCGTCTCTCTCAAATGCAAATTGTCTAGCAACTTCCAAAGGAGCAATCCGAACCCCTAACTTATTTTCCAATATATCTTTATTGAAGATACAAATACTCTGATCTTCAGGGTGAGATTTTACAATTTCAGGATCTTGCAACGAAGTGAATAGTTTTTTTGATCGTAATGAAAAACCGCCATTACCCACAGGTGTTTCAGGGTGATGCGGCCATGGCGCACCAATATAGTCATACTCTAAAAAGTGATCATTCCATAAATGTGGATTGACAATAAAGCTATCCCATTGCATGACAAGCATATGAGTCCCTTGGATATGGCAACTGAGGTCACTTTGAAGATACATTGAATAATCTTCGATAGATTGTATTGGGGGAGCTTGGATTATGCGGATGCTATCTGGAACGTTGGTTACTTTAGAAGTATCGGTGACTAATATAGCTTCTTTAAAATGGGCATGATTTAAACATTGTTGCATTGCCCAAATGGATAAATCTGGAGTTCGGTTATCTACGCAGAAAAGAGTTACTTGATCCAGATTTAACATAAATTTAGATTTAAAG
>Ga0114976_10000892_pt1 | contig 18747 bp, 15 predicted proteins | sample S_130805_EF_Meta_FD_87319 | JGI IMG/M metagenome (GOLD analysis project Ga0114976, IMG submission 87319) | Freshwater microbial communities from Lake Simoncouche, Canada to study carbon cycling - S_130805_EF_MetaG | ecosystem: Environmental > Aquatic > Freshwater > Lake | place: Lake...
AGTAGCAGTAAGAGTAGGGGGTGGGGAAGCGATTGGGACTTGGGGGTAAGGATTTCGGTGCGGTGGGGAAGGATTCATCGTTATATTCTACTCTCTTCTGCGAAAAAAATCTTTATTTTTAGGCATCTTCTTTGGATTCTTCCGCATGCAATGCAGCAACACAATCAATATACTCATCGTTTGTTTGAAATCGACTTAATAGTAATTTTACAGATACAACTTGTCCAATTGCAAGAGCCTCAAAGAGGGTGCTTCCACGATGCATGTCCCGGGGGAGAAGGATTCGCATGGCATCCTGTTCTCCCTCCCCCGCTAAAACAGAATAGGCTCCCATTTCATTCATCATTCGAATAATGACTTTTAATACAGAATTTGCAACTGGGATATAAATCTTACAACTAGCACGACATTGAAAGATTGTATTTCCTGTAAATTCACCTGCTTTGATTGATCCCATACTTTTTGTAAGAAGGGTCATTGATCCAGGTTGAATATATCCAGATGCATTGCAACGCCCTTCATATCGATTTCGTAATTTTTGTTCTAAGATCATTCGAATGTTTTCGGGATCATTTAAATCTGTTGGAGTTAATGCAATTTGATCATCAATAAATATGGTCTGCATCTTTGCGTATGGAGTCCCTACTTCTCATCGCTTCATTTTTTTAGAACCTTTCAAGATAGAAAGGAAAAGCTATTTTCAAAAATCTTCTTTTGAACCGTCTTCCCCTTTACAATGCGTGTTTCAACTGCACGTTTTGCATCCACCATGGATAAGATCCAGCGCATAGAGGTTGATTCTGCCGCTTGAAAGGCACGTAATAATATTTCTGTATACATACATAATTCGGGAGATTTCAATTGATTAATATAGGTATAAGGATCTGCTTTCTCTTTTGTAGTTCGTTCTAACAGAATCAATGGATCAAGTAATATATTTGGATGATCCGTTTGATATTTATATAATCGAGAAATATCTTGCAACATTCGTTTTAAATTGGATGTAATTGTACAATTGGATCCTGTAAAGACTTTATTTTTTTTAGCTAAGATCTCTGTATTTAGGATCTTAAACATAGATCCTGTTTTAAAAAATACATGAAATCCATACAAGGGACTGCATCCATCAATTCCGTTGAGAGGAGCTTCTAAGACAGGTTCAATCAAGGGAAGCAAACTGGGGGGAGCAATTCCTACTGGATTTGATCCTACTTTGCAATATCGAAGTTCGTCTCCCTTTCGTGTAATACAGCTACATCCATAAATTCCATCGGATGTTTCAAAGATGTCTGGATTGGATAAATAGGAGATAATGATTTCATCCAAGGATGTTGTTGTACTTGTTCCACGTCGTTCTGTAATTCCAATTAATACTGCTTGACGTTCTTCCAAGGTCCATATACGATCCATGTAAAATTGCATCATTATTTTTTCAATATATAAAAACTCACGAAATCGATATGGCATCCATTGAATAAGTCGATACATCTCTTCTTTTATTCCTTCAGGACTGGGTCGTTTCAAATCAAAGGCATGCGTTGGTTCCGAAAGGGTATGAAGTTCCGTCGACCATTCACGCAATCGTGCTAATGCTTTTTCCTCCAGTGATTTTGTAACACGTATTTCGGTTCCTCCTGTTGTCTCGATCGATGTAATTGCTTTTGTTTTGGAGGATAAAAGAGGAGAAATCATATGACTTGCAAGTCGTCCATATGCATATCCATGTCGTAGTGCAATTGGAATTTCTGGATCTGTAATTGTTAATGGTTTAAATACCAAATATCCATTTTGTAATTGTAAGGTCCCCCTTGTTCCATCATATTGTTCTACAATGTAGGAGGTTTGATTTATTTTTTGTCGTAATCCAAGCGCCACTAATTCCCATGGAACATCTTTAAAAAATAAATCTTTAATGGCGGTAAGTGGTATATATAAAATTCCTTTTGTTTGAAAATACACTTTTAATTTATGAAATTGACCCTCTAAATATCGCATCATATCATTTAATTTATAGGTTGTCATATCGGATCCAATTGCAGCAGAACTAACAGATGCAGCACACTTATAAATACAGGATTCTGTATAATCACATACACTTGAATATTGTTTATCTGTCAAGGAATAATTTTTTAAGGTATGTCCTTGTGAATCTTCAATGGTTCGTGTTGTTCCAGGATTTATAAATAATACATCATGATGAACATTACAGTCAAAGGCAGCCGTTTTAATGGCTCGTTGAATATGTCCAATCTGAATTGATTTACTGGCTCCTTTTCGATAGGCATAGAGATCTGGTGTTTCATAGTCTGTTGGAAGTTTTGCAATATGTAGATGGATTGTACAGGTTCGTTTTTCCATGGGAAGTTGAGCATGACTACAAAATCGAACACCGCGTCCCACAATTTGTTCAATTCGATTTAAATGCCACCAAGGATCCATCACATGAATCTCTCGAATACATTTCAAATCAATTCCTTCTCCTGCTACAGCACTTCCTAAAATGGCTTTCACACGGGATCCATAGGGGGACGTGGGATCATCACTCGGAAAGGTAGTTGCATATTTTACAGCAGCAGCTACATCTGGTGTATCTTTATCATTTCCAGTTAATAAGACAAATCTTGCAGGTGTAAAGGGATGGTCCTCTGTATGAGAGACTTCATGATGTTTACACAAGGCACATTGACGTCCATAAGGTAAGGGAGGCGCTTCGCGCAAAAGAGATTCCTCTCGTCCATTTGCTAAAACACGGGTCCACCCAGCTCGTTCCATCGCAATTGCCAATGGAAGAATTCCCCCAGATATAAATCGTGTATATACAAATCCAATCCCTTTACACAGTTGTAAGGAGTTTATAATATTTGATAATTTGGGAGCATATTGATGAAAGACGGTGGGTCCAAAGACAGTGTCTACTGTTGTCTCAGGATTTCGAACAAGATCCCATTGAAATCGTCGTAAACGAGGTTGTTCTCCAAAATCTTCCGATGTAAAATAATGCGACCATCCATCGTTTCCAAAGGATTCATCTGGATAAATAATGTTACATGCAGAAATTAAATTGGAAAAGACTCGTTTGTTCACAACCTCCTCTCCATCTTCCTCTCCTTCGATATTTTCAGTTCCTTTATGATAGCGTTCAATCATTGTTTGCAACACTCTTCCAGCAGTAGTATCTGGATCAAACATGGTTACAACAAGCGGCAACGCTTTTAAAATATTCTTTAAGGAATCCTCCATTTTAATTGCAGTTGTATCTTTTGACAAAGGAATCATTGGATATTCAGTATCAATCTTAGTTCCAAACATGTTGGAAGGTTGTAATCGAATGGGAAAGGAATATGGATTTTCTCCTCGCATATAACTAACATATCGTCCAGCAATCTTAATAATTGTTGCTTCTTGATCTTGAAGAAAGGTTGTTTCTTTTCCTTTCTTCTTAAAAAATAACTCACGCTTCAATAACATACTTGGATCTTTTGTATCATTTAATATCATTAGATTTAATAAACCAATTATTTCAGCAGCAGTATCATACATAGGGGTAGCAGTCATCATAAGAAAGCGCATTCCATCTGCAACAGGTAAAATCTGTTCCAACATGACACGCACTAATTTTCCAGCAGCAGCATCTTCTGTAGCAGAGGAATCTAAATTGTCTCCCCCTTTTCGACTTTCATTTCGTAAATTATGAGCTTCATCCACAATCAATAAATGATCTGAAAAGGTATTATACAGTTCTTCATTTTCGAGTCGGGTTCGTTCCTCTCCCTCAATATGTTTTGGAACACGTCCTAAAATTTGTTTTCGAACATAATTTGCAAATTCCCAGTATCCCATAATCACATATCGTTTTTTTATCAGTTTATAGACTTCTTTTTCAATTTTGGATTTATCCTTCTCAAATAACATATCACTCATGGCTAAATAGGTAAGTCCTGTACACTGAGGCGAGTTCCATCGCCGTTTATAGATCTCACGATCTTTCTTTCCCAAAGGTTCCAGTTTTCGAACATCAAAAATGGTTCTGTAAAAATTATCCGCAATGGCAGGAGGAGCTAAAATAAAAACGCGTTTATCTGGTAATACAGATAAGAATGATTCTGCAACAGTAATAGCACTACAAGTTTTTCCAACACCAACCCCATGATACAATAAAGCACTTGTATAGGGAGTGGAAGGATTCATAAATCGAGAAATGAATCGCTGAACTGCCGTTGTATCAAAGTCCCCTTTTGCATTACAAAGATCTTCTTCAGATGGTATAGATCGTAAATCAGAAAATTCTTTCTTTTCTAGTAAGCGATCTGCAAACGCAGGATCTAAGACATCTGGATAAACACCTCGCATTGGTTCGGATGGATAAAGTCCGGATCGTCTCATAGCTTCTACAAGACTATCTCGTTCTATCAACGGTTTATCAAAGTCCCATGTATTCCACCAATGATGAAGTCGTTCAGGAGATTGTTTTAGAAATACTTGAACGGCTTCTTCATCATACGGACGCTCCCGCTCCTCTATGACGGTGGGCACGTCGACGTCGCTCATCCTCTGTTTCACGGAGAGAGATCGTTTCCCGCGCATGCACCTCGCACAAAGAGATCCACTGGGCTTGAAGCGCAGTGATTAATCCACGTTTTTCAGGACTTGTTCCTCTAATTTTTGCAACTGCCTCTTCAAAGGAACACCATTCTACACGACTTACTTCCCGTGCTTGTACATGATTTGAACTATCCATACTTGCATGACTATCTGTTATATTGCACATTCCAATATAATATGTTTGACGATATGCAATTCCATTCGAACCAGTATATAATTCTACAAGAGGAGCCACATCTGTACTACAGACAGGAAGAGCATGACGCCATCCGGTTTCTTCTCGAAATTCACGCACAGCTGTCATAAATTCTGTTTCATGTGCAGAACGTCGTCCTTTTGGAAATCCCCATTCAGGTTCTAACCAATGAGTCGGGCATGCTGTAATATATTGTTCTAAGGTGCGACCTTTCACATCTCCTGTGGTTTTCAAGCGTTCAAATAAATGTTTTGCATGTTCATATTCGTTTCGATATTGTCGTGTATGCTGATAGTTCCATAAAATATTCCATAAATCATCAAAAGGAGTTGTCATCAATCGACGGTGTTCGTCAATCGTCATCTGGTCAATTAATCGTTGTATAAATTCTGTGGTGGATAAGGTATACCGACCTCGAAGAAATTCAACATATCCCAAACTATCACGACGACGAATCATCAAGACCTGAGGTCCCTCTGCATGAATGCGAACCGCAAGAATTCCAAAGGAACTTACCGGTTCACTACATTCTCGAAAGGAATGCCCTATTACCCCACAATTAATACACTCCATCCTATTCTAGCATGTGAATGGTCGTTTAAGGTAGTTACCATTTTATGTGACTACTATAGAAGATGCATTCCCATAGACCGATCAGTATGAGACCATCTGTTTGGGGTCCCATTCTTTGGCATACAATGCATATTGTCAGTTTGGGATATCCAAACGAACCCGATGAATCTACCCGTCAAGCGGCAGCCTCCTTTTACCGATCCTTGTCCTTCTTAATTCCATGCCCTGTCTGTCGCGAGCACTATGCAAAGCATATTCAAACAACACCTCCTGCAACAGAATCAAAACAAGCACTTGTTGAATGGGTGTTTATGATTCATAATCAAGTAAATAAAGGACTAGGAAAGGCAGAAATCTCCTTTGATGCCTTCCAAGCTCATATGGAATCTCTTTCACACGAGTCGTCAACAGTAGTACCGATCACGACAGGTATTTGTATTGGAATAGGATTTTCTGCTCTTGTATATTATATGTATCTTAAGAAGTAGTCATTTCTTCTGGTAATTTAATTTCAATCCGTACAGAGGGTCCTACTTTTTCCCCATAGACAGGAAAACTTAGATAAGATCTCTTTTCAAACATGAAAAAGAAGGTTTTTCCAATCCAACTCCATGAATCTAAGGGTCCTTCAAATAAGGGAAGGTCTCCCTGTAATAAAAAGGCAGCTCCTAACCACCATCGATTGTAGATTAGTTCATAGGGAATAATCCATAACCAATTCAATGCTCCATAAATCATGTAAAACACACGAAACCAAAAACTTCGATAAATGTTTCGATTCATTGCATAGGATGCTCCCAAAAAGGAACACCATCCAATAACAATAATTCCAATGATTGACGTACAGATCCCCATTAATTTTTTTATAAATCGTTGAAAATCAAAGCTAGCATCTTCTGATTGTTTGCTCACCACAAACTTTTGTAAATCAACATCATTCAAAAAGACTCCTATTTTAAATAGATCCTCTTTTCCATCGGGTCCGGTGACTTCTTCTTTTATTTCAGCGGTTTTATCATCATAGTCCGCTGGAAGAAGTGTCATTCTAGAAGATTCCAACCAGGCTTGAATTTTATCTCGATAGGCTTGCATCGGAGTTAACAGTTCTGTGGCAGAAGCTACTTGCTCTGGTTTCTTATCTTGTAAATACTTCATTCGTTTTGTAGAAGCATCTTCAAATAGATGTAAATACTGATAATATACATTTCGAATTGATATTGATTGTATAAGAGGAGCTGCTATCAAATTGCTCATATAATCTTTAATATCATCATAAGGAGACGTAGGATGTGCTTTCAACCAATCCAATCCATCTTTATAAATTTTTTTGGCAGGTTCATAATCTTCTTTTGCAGCAAACTTTTTTAGATCACCAAGCCACTTTTGAATATCTTGTTTTGCAACAGAGATCGCATCACGACTTGCAGCTCGATCTTCTGCAGCAGCTGCTTTCTGTTCGGGAGTTTGTGTTGCAAACATATTCCTACTTATGCAATTGATAAGCCAGCGATCGGAATCATCGTAGTATCATGCGTTTGATTGATCCCAAGGGGAGACGCAGAGGCAGTCTTTCGTTCACATTCGCTACGACTTTGAAAGACACGTTTTGTGGGACATAATCCCTCTTCGGGCGTCTTCACACACCATCGCCCTGTTAAATCTTCTCCTACAAAACACCATTGTCCCCGTATAAACTCCTCTGGATTGGTTTTGGAAGGAGCTGCAACCACCTGTTGTAACTGACTGCGCAACCATTCCTTCACATAACTCCATACAATCCATAGAATGATACCAGTAATTCCAATCACAAGAACAATATACAATATAGACGATAGATCTATGTAGGGAGCAGGAGCATTTTTAAAGAGCGTGTTGTTCATATCTACTTGATCGATATAGTTAAGGTAAATTGCGTTGCAATTTCCCTTCACCATATTTAGAGTGTTATGCCGGTTCATATATTTGATCGGCTTTGCCGATCAAATATATACCTTAAATTCTAACTATAACCAAGGAAGATTTCTGAAAGAAATCTTCCTTGGTTATAGTTAGAATGCCATCTATAATTTGCGACAACGTCGCAAATTATAGACTCAGATTCTATTTACACGCAAGGTAAATTGCTTTGCAATTTACCTTGCGTGTAAATAGAATGCCGGGCGGATTGTTACCCCTTGTTGCCTATGGATCCCAAAATGTAGTGGTGAATGGAAATCCACAAATGAGTTACTTTGCAAAAGCATTTTTACGCCATACGCATTTCAGTTCCGAACCCATTCAAGTTACCTTAACCGGTCCTAACAGTCTTCAAATGGATGCACCCATTCTTCTTACAGCCAAGCTGCCTCGTAATGCAGATTTAATTCGAGATATGATACTTCGTGTGACGTTGCCCGATATCTATAGTAAGATCTATCAAAATCAAGATGGAAGCCTGATTCGAACTCCCTATGAGTTTCAATGGGTACGACAAGTGGGAGTTCGCATGATTCAATCCTTAATTGTAACCATTGGAGGATCCAAGATTCAAGAATTTACGGATGAATGGATTGCTACACGAGCTCTTTTGGATCAAACCAATACACAGTATGATAAATGGTCATGGATGGTGGGAGACGTGCCCGAACTCTTTGATCCTGCCAATGGAGTCTATGCTGATCCAGACGGCGGATATCCGAATGTGGTCCAATGGACTAGTGCTCCTAGTGGGCAACAAACAAATGCCCCCTCCATTCCTGGACGTGAATTGCGAGTTCCCTTAGGACTCTGGTTTAGTGATGCCATTAGCGAAGCTCTTCCCTTAGTGGCACTACAATACCATGAAGTTGAAGTGCAAATTACGTTACGACCGATCCGTGACCTTTATACCATCTTGGATCCCAGTGGAGTCCGTCTTCGCTATGGATTACGATCTCTTCCGTATGAACCAACCGATCAATATACAGGTATTTGGAATCCTAGTTTGTATGGAACTCTTCCCAGTACATTGAATAATTTGACAGGATCCTATACCGATCCTAGTGGAGCATTACGCTATTTCTTAACCGATTTTGGAACGACCCCCCCTCCCTTTGATGGTTGGCCTCATAATGCAAGTCTTGAAACAACTTATATTTATTTGACGGAAGAGGAACGACGACGTGTAGCAGGAACTCCTCTTCAATATCTTGTACGTCAGATTCAACCCTTTCGGTTTGATTCCATCTCTTCCAGAGATCTATATGCCTTAGATGTTCATAATCTGGTGAGTCGTATTGTCTGGTTACTTCGTCGCGATGATGCTGCTCCCCTTCGCAATGATTGGACCAATCTTACTAATTGGATGTTTCCTGTAGGAAGTGCTAGACCGTATGTCCTTCCTCAAACGGGTCAAAGTGTTCCTACCGGTACTGGTCGATCTGGTCTCTATCTTCCAGGACTGCAGCGTAAGATTATGACGCAAGCTCGTATTTTAGGAAATGGAAATGAAATCTTTGCTTTGGAAAATGAACCTTATTTTTCGGAATATCAGATCTGGAGAACGCAACAAGGAGGTGCTAGTCCGTATCAATTAAATGGTGTGAAAACACAAACTACTCTTTGGCCCGTCTATGCCTATTCCTTTGCCTTGAATGGAAGTGATGCACTCCAACCCAGTGGAAGTATTAATACAAGTCGTTTTACCACTTTTCAACTTGATTTAGATGTAGAACCAATTCCAACCGGATCATTCTACCAATATGAAATGGTGATCTTTGCTGAAACTTATAATTTTGTAGAATTCCGTAGCGGTATGGCAGGATTAAAGTATGCGATCTAATCTTTATAATATCTTCCTGTGAAGATTATATAAAGAACTTATATAGTTTTAGATGCCTGGGCAGTCCACCAAGTATCGGTCATATAGGGAATAATCTGAATCACACTTGTCCCAGTCATGGTAGAACTGGGTCCTTGACGATATAGACTATCAATATCTGAGTAATTCATGGCATAGGCAAAATATTGTAATCGACTAATCAATGCTTTTGCCGCTCCATCTACTATAAAATCTTTCTGTTGGAGACTTTGACCATCTGGAAAACGACGATTGTTCAAAATAAACATGGGACCGAAATTGATCTTGGGAACCGTTCGAAACTGAGTTCGCTGCGCGACATTTCCATTAATATATACATCCATGTAAATTCCCTTCAAAATAATCGCTAAGTGAAACCATTTATCACCGACTGGAACATTGTCAACTTCTACATAGTTATTCCAACTATCCACCGTATTCATATAGATACGAAGAGTATTTTTGTCTGCACGACAGAAGACACCTGGTGCCATCAGGGGAAAGGAATTGGCAGTTCCTTTGCTAAAAATATGCTTTAATACTGTGGGAGCGGGACCGCCGGAAGATCCTGCCGAACAAGAGGTTCCACTTGAGGTTGAAAAGGTATCAGATCCTATCTTTAAAAAGCAAGAATAGGTAAATTCAATTCCACTGGGTTGATTGGAACTGGGATAGATAATGGGAGCTCCGCTTTGGGGACTTTGAGGAATAATACTTGTATCTCCTGTTGTATCTTGAACTAAGACAGCAGAATTTCCAGTTGCAGATTGAATGGTTGTAATACTTTTATCAAGTAATAGCATAACTCCAGCTATGATTGCAACACCTACAAGAGTGATTACAATCTGAAGCACGATACTAGGGGGTTCTCCTGCTTGCATTCCTTCTATTCTTAGCGAGAGGAAGTCGCAGGAGCGGACCCTCCATATTGAAGAGAAATCCCTAGTTTTGTTCCTAGAAATCCTAAGAATCCCATATCCATGCCAGGATAAGGTCCTGCCTGATACAAACTATAGATCTTATCCGGAGACAGGGCAGATCCACTAAATTGAACGGATCCAAAATATCCATTAAATCCAAGAGGACCGCCTAAGGTAATAGCTTGAGGTTGATCCTGACTTGCAATGGGAAGATCGGATAAGACACAGGAACGACTGAGCTTTCCATCCATATAGACATCCACCACACGTCCATTGACAGAGATCGTCACATTAATCCATCGCTGTAGATCTACCTCCATCACATCACAGGAAGGAAGTTCAATGGGATTGGAATCCGCATTTGTTTCAAAACGACTTGCCATCATATATTTATTGTATGTATCAACATTGGTGTAATCCGTTCCAGGAGGTTTGGTCGTTGCAAATCGAATCATCATCTTCGGCTCGTTGGGATATAAGATACCGACTGCTAAATAACGACCTGATCCAGTGGTTGGCATATATTGCTTGTCAGTAATGGTAAAGACCGCTCGCGGTTTGCCGGGACGATATTCATAGGAGTTAATATACATCCACATGCTAAGGGTATATCCACCCCCACTTCGAATGGCCGGAAGAGATCCAGTACTGATCGTGGCATTTGTAAGTTGATTTGCAGGTGTTTTTGCATTCAACAATACAATATCTGTACCAGGAGCGGTATACCATCCATAGACATAATAAATAACAATTACAGCTACAACCATGTATAATACAGATTGGATCATTCCACTGTTTTGGGCATAATAGGTTCGTGCCGTGTTCATGTTCTACTTAAGAATATTCATAATTAATTTGTTGGAAGGGTCCTAGCCGTACATCGCCGGATGTATTGGGTGGACATAATCCCGTTTTACAAAAGAGTGTCACAAGACTTTTCCCCATATCTGAAAAGGATACTGTAGAAGAAGGTATATTTGTAGGATTTCCACTACTATCCGATGTACTTTTATAGTTTGCAGCAATCTCTGTAGAGGATAACACTCTTGGATAAGCTTGAAGGGAGGCAAGAACTGCTGCAGGTCCTTGCCCTTGTAAGAAATAGAGTCCTGAAGGAGCTCCTAAGGGTACGTTTGGTAATGAGATACAATTTCCTTGTTGATTTCCATCTACATACACACATACTCTAGCACCACTTACAGTCATTGTAATTTGATGCCATTTATTGAAAAACAATCCAGCACGTGTTCCTGTTAAAGAAACAGTTTGTGTAGTTGGACTAGGATTGGATGGATCGTAAGGAGCAGAAGTAACTGCCATTGACACATTTCCAGATGCCATATCCACCACTAAGGCACCAACCCCCGCGACCCATAAAATGGGTGACATTGTTCCAGTGGATGTAATATTTCCTGGATTGGTTAATGTAATATAATAACTAAGTGTAAAATTTTCTCCTAAAAATAAATTCATCTGATCGGGAGACATTAAGGATACATTGGAAACAACATCCCCAATTCCATTTGTACTATATGCTATAGGACTTGTATAATTGGTAGGAGCTTGATTTTTGTAATAGGCAAAATAATAGATAATAAGTCCAATTGTAACAAGAAATAATGCAATTACCAGAAGAGTTGCAAAATTCATGGTCTTCTTCTATGTCTAGTGCTTTTTAAACGAGTGATAAAAAGAGTTAATGGTGTAATTATCGTCGATTTAGCATATCCTTCTTTCTTTGCTGTTCATATAAATCTTGTTTCTTTTGGTTAAAGGCACTTGTTGCATCATACGAATACCAAGAGGGAGCATTATAGACTGGAACAGGCGGCGGGGGAGGAGGAACAAGAGGAGGGGTCGGAGCACATTTTGTAACATTGGCAATGGTATTTGCAGCAGATGTATCACTAGGGGATGCAGCAGATGTATCACTAGGGGATGCAGCAGTAGGAGGTCCATTCATGGCACCATTCGTTACACAAGGAGGAGCCGGTCCAAACGGTTTCATAGGAACAGAACATTCTTGTACCACTTGTTGAACTGGAAGATTCATGCTCCAAACACGCAAATTTTGTATTTTTGCACTCATCGTAAAGGATCCTGATAAGCCATAAACTCCGGAGGTAGGAGGCGTCGTGGGTGTGATAGCAATGGGAGTTCCTTTTAATAATTGTGTCGTCAGGAGACGACACCCCAGATAGATTTCAAAAAATCCTTGATAGACAATAATTCCAATGCGATAGGGTGTAGCAAGTTGAAGATTTGAAATACGAGTGGATTCACGTCCAGCACTTGTATCAATAAATACCAAGATATCATTGGTAGAGGGGTCTCCCATAAATCCAGGATTCATATATTGGGGAAGACCAGTCTTGGCGCTTGTACCTATAGAGCTTCCTCCTCCTGCACATCCTCCTGTTGTTCCAGGGTTTCCTAAGTCATTGGATCCCCGATGGAGAAGATGTCGATAGGGTAAAATACCTCCCATAGTATTGGAAAAGGATGCTCTTGAATTATAAATCATAATATCAAACATCATCGAATATCCATAGCGTGTTGGAAAATTGGGTGGAAGTTCCGCTGCAGTAATTGATAAGGTAGAGACAAGATTGGGATCCGTCCAATACGTTGCATCCTGACTTGTTGATAATCCTAAGGCTTTGAATAAATCCCAGTTGGCAGGTAAAAATTTATATTTGGTGTTTAAGGCAAACATTACGATTATAGCAATAAACAATATGATTCCTCCTGCGATAAATTTATTCCCGGTGGTACCGGGAATGATACCCGATGGTGTGGCATTCATACTTCCTAATCATTCACTAGAATATGTCAAACTCCCTTTGGACGGTACAGCATGAATTAAATTTTAAAAGACTACCATAGAGGGGATGTCAACATCAGCAAAAGATGGATCTGATTATACAATTACTAATTTAAAGATTGGCAATTTTGATAATGGAGTTGCAACATTTACAGGGAATATTGGACTTGGAGCAAGTGGAGGTGAAGGCGACGGCAAAGGTGGAGGTGAAGGCGACGGTAAAGGTGGAGGTGGAGGCGGAGGTGGAGGTGAAAATAATTTGAACCTAGGAAGTGAGACAGAAAAAATAGCAGCAGCAAAGGCAGTGGCAGCAAAGGCAGCAGAAGACGCAAAAATAGCAGCAGCAAGGGCAGCAGCAGCATTAGGAGGAAAAGCACCAAATTTAAAATGTCAAGGAGTAGTTCAAAGATGGTTAGAATATAATGTTGCAGATAAGACAGCGCCAACACGTAATGAAATTGATGATTTGGTTAATAATTTAAGTAAAAATGGAATTACTATTGCAGAAGTTGAAGATTGTCTAAGATATTTTGGTATTACAGTACCAGATGATGGTCTTCAGCTAGGCGGTGGCAGACGGAACTTGAATCATCATGTACATCGAATGATGGGAGGAGGTCGAAATGAAGCAGTTGCTGCAGCAAAGGACGCAGAACAAGCAGCAAAAGAAGCACAAAATGCTGCCAATAAGGCAAACCATGCTACGACAATTAAGGACGCCGAGAATGCTGCAAAGGAAGCAGAGAATGCTAGAAAAAAGGCAGAGAATGCTGCAAATAGAGTAAATGTTGCTATTCGCAATAACTTGAACTCAGGTGAAGAAAATAATTTGAATCTAGGAGGAAAAAGCAATGGCAATAATTTGAATCTAGGAGGAAAAAGCAATGGCAATAATTTGAATCTAGGAGGAGTAGCATCAGGAAGTGGCAATAATTTAAATCTAGGAGGAAAAAGCAATGGCAATAATTTGAATCTAGGAGGAGTAGCATCAGGAAGCGGCAATAATTTGAATCTAGGAAATGAAACAAATGAATTAGGACCATCAAAAGCAGGAGCATCAACAAGAGTACAACCACTCACAGAAGCCAATTATAATGAGCTAGGAGGAGTACCCGAACAAAATTATAGTGTAAAAGCAGTACGAAACCCACTCTCCGCAGAGAATATAGAAGCATTAGAACCATCAAAACCACCACCAGCACCATCAACACCAGGAGCAGGAGGACTACCAGAAGAAACTGAATTACGACGAAGAGTACGTCAGCGCCGTGGAGGCGTTCGTCTTACCCATCGTCGTCGCACTCTTCGTCATCGTCGATCCACACGAAAGCATTAATTTCATCTATATAGTTAGAACAATCGATATAATCAACTGTTCTAGATATAATTATTATTTACATATACATAAAGGTATGACTGGCATTAACTTCCTTTCGTTTCAAAAACTTTTCAATGTGTGATTTTTGAAGGGTAAAGGGAAGGGCAAATCCTTCAATTGCAAAGGGGATCTGTTTGGGATGGTTGTAAAAGCGAAGCAAGTTGATCTTGTTCACCACCGTCTGAATGCATCGCTTCAACTCGCGTACCCCTGGTTCGCTATTTGTAAAGGTTTCAATAATAAATTCAATCATGTCACGGCTGAACATCACCTTTTCAAACAATCCTACTTCTCGCAAGGCTTGTCCTACTAAATAATCTTCTGCAATCTTCACCTTCTGTTTCACATTGAAGCCTTCTACTGCAATGTTGTACATACGATCCTTCAAAATGGGATTCACCTTTTCGTGATTGTTATGAGAAAAGATAAAGAGGCATCGAGACAAATCTAAATCAATTCCTGTAAAATACTTGTCCTGAAAGCGATCATTTTGTGATCCATCCGTCAAGTGAATCAACATATTCATGATTTCCTCGCCCTTGGGTGTTTCAGATACCTTGTCCAGCTCATCAAAGTAAAAAATAGGATTCATACATTTGGATTGGATCAACACATCGACAATCTTTCCCCAGGTGGACCCTTCATAGGTGTACGAATGCCCATCCAAAAAACTAGCATCGGTTGCTCCCCCCAGCGTAATAAAGTGAAACGGGCGTCCCAGTGCCTTTGCCACCCCATCCTTGATCAAAGAGGTCTTGCCAATGCCTGGCGGTCCATGAATGGATAAGACATTGCCGTGCGACTTGGGATTGGCAATCCAAGAACTCACAAATTGCATAATCTGCAGTTTTGCATCGTCATGTCCGTAAATAGCAGAATCCATGCAGGAACGAACCGTTTCCATAAAGGCACCGCATTTTTCAGGTCCATCTTCCATCTTCACCGGCAAATCCTTGTATACTCCAAGGGGAAGACCGGTGAATCCATCAATCCAATGAGAACACTTGTAATATTCCGTAGAAGAAGGATCAATATTGCAAAGTGCATTATACTTTGCCATGGCAATGCGTTGGAGTCCTGGAACCACTGCTACCTTTTCCAAAATCTTGAACTTGATGGGAATAACTACTTCAGCAGGACTTGCCTTGTATTCCAAGACCTTTAGTAATGAATTCTGCTTCTCAGGAACCAAGGACTTGAAATAGGTGATATCCGTATCAATGTTATCATCATCTTCCTCTTCCTTTTGTACAAGTTCTACAAAGCGCTTCACCATAGCTGGCTCCTTTTTAAGATTGTATTTCACAGGTTTGCTCGGATCACGCCCTTCTCCACCAAACATATCACTAATGACAATATCAATGGAGGCTTCCTTTCGCTTGCGAGGTCGTTCTTCCTCCTCCTCGCTCGTTTCCTCCTCACTCGTCTCTTCTTCTGTTTCTTCCTCGGTTTCTTCCGTCTCTTCCGTTTCTTCAGTCTCTTCTGTTTCATCACTTGCATCGTAACTCTCTTCGGAAGATTCACGATGCTTCTTTGCAGAGGATTTTAATATCAATTGGGGGGAAATATGCTTTTTCTTGGGAGGCTCTACAATACTCAAGGTAGGAGACACAACCTTTTTTGACGGTTCAATATCCTTCGGTCCACCATGCTTGATAATTTTTTTAATAATTGTTTTAGCTCGTTTGGCAGCACGGCGGACCGGTCGCTCTTCTTCGCTTTCTTCATAATCATAATCGATTAGATCACGAACATTTCCTTTACTATCCACACTACTATCATCGTCACTGGAAGGAGGAAGCTGCTTTTTCTTCTTTCCAGGAATTGGAATGGGGGTGGATCCTCCATTCTTTGGCATCTTTGTATATAGATAGAGTCTAATCCTTAGATTGTTTTCTATCGGCGAGAGTTTCTGCGAGAGTTTTTAAGGTTCTTACGATTCTTGCGGGTTGAAACACGACGAATCATGCTATTTGTTCCATTCGATACATTATGGATCACACGGCTTGTTCCATTGGTAAATCGCTTGAGAGAATTTCGAACTACATTCTTGGAACCGGATACAAATCCCACCGGGACATTTACTAAGGTGTTTAGTGCATTCTGAGTGACCTTGCTCACCGTATTCACTGCATTTGTTGCAAGATTTCCAAGCGTTGAAAAGACACCGCGACTTTTACGCGTATGACGAACCATTTCTAACGTAGGACAAGAAAAACAATTCACTCTACTTGAGGTGCAATGCTTCTACAATGTCTAACAGTGCAAATTTTGCTTGCGGTTTAATACCGGGGGGTAATTCCGACACGGGCAAGGTTGCAAACTCAACTAAGACGGCAAGCCATTCACCGGAGGGACGAACTCTTGTCTGAAATAATAATTTCAAACAATCTGCATATTCAGTACATTCATGCTCATTTTCTTCCGATACAGACGCTTTTTGTAAAGATCGTGTTAAGGCTTTCAATAATTCAACATAGGATTCCACTGATAATTCTTTTAGAATAACAAGCTCGGCAATAAATCGACTATATCCCCGTCGCGCACGTTTTCGTTTTTGTGCTTCTAGGAATAAATTGTAATTTTCAGAACTAACTTCAGGGGTACCAATCGTTTCATCAAAGATAAAGAGAAAATTTTGAAAGAGTCGGAGCATCTCCACACGAACATGGGGATATTCATCCGCAAGCTCATGTAGGAGGCGTGTACAAATTTTACAAAGAACAGCAGTCATAGCGGCAGTATCAAAGACTGCATTTACAAAATCAGTTAGTACAGAGGTATCACGAGGATCCAGAAACTGTTTTAAGAATTCTTTTGTTCGTTCATAATTTGAATCAGTCATCTTATTTAACTTTGATTGAATTTTACTCTTTTCAGATTCTTCAAATGTTTTCTCACGACGTCCAGGACGTCCATAGGCTCCAAATCGAATTCCACTAAATGTAGAAATGGATCCTCCTTCTGTAGATGCAATTGGACTCTCTGTTGGAGCACTAACAGCAGCGTTAACAGTAACACTCACGGAAGTACTAACAGTAGCAGTAGCATTAACAGGAGCACTCACAGTAGCACTAACAGTAGCATTAACAGGAGCACTCACAGAAGCTGCAACCGCTGCAGTTGCAACAGGAGTTATAGGAGGAAATGATTCTTCAATTCGTAATACAGTGGAGAGTGGTTCCGTATATGTTCGTGCAAGAGAGGGGGTAGAGACAGGTGCTTTTGGAAAGAAGGTCGTACGTTCGGAATGAGGTTTTCCCCATCGACGAACTTCTTGAAATCCTTCTGCATCCGATGCACTTGATCGCGCTCCTCCCTTTAAGGAACTAAAATCACGAAATCCACTTGATGTTGATTTCGATTTCACTGTATATAGAATTTCTGCAACTTCTTTTGGAATAGTTTTATATTCATTTCGAAGAGCATAAACTGCCGTCACAGACGGAGGGATCTCCGAAACACGCAGTGTTTTAATATCTCTGCGTGCCATTTGAGATCTCTACGTGGACTTAATTTAAATGGTACCAAGTTTTATCGCGGATTGAATCAATTTTTACCATCGCAGCCCTTTTCAAGAATGTTGGGAGCCTATGTTGCATCGGATCTAGATCTTGCCTCCCTTCAGATACCCACCCATACACAGGAAGGAGCGCATCAGTTTTCAGAGCGTCTTCTTCATCCAAGTACTCAGATCAAAGAACTGAAATCACGGCAAACACCTCTTCTTGCAGTTCGACGAATGGATCCTCTTCCTCTTCAAACTGCCCTTGTTCAATTCAAAGAGGCGGAATCTATTTTTGAGGAGGTTCATGCAACACAAGATCCGTTGGTAGAAGAAAGCACCGAACAAATTGTATGGAATCCTGGATCCATGTTTGGACGCCTTTGCAATCAATCCCCTCTTCTCTTGGAATCCTTGATTGCATGGAAAACATTGGCACTTCCGGCAGTGACAGTCTTATCACCGTTATTTGCAATCTTAATCCCCTATGCTATGCTATATATACATGGAATACATCCTCCTATTCAAGAATATTTAACGAATGTACGATCCATTGTAAGAGGGGCTATCACAATTCCATCCATCTTTCAATCCAAAGGAGATCAAGATCGGATTGGATTTGTCCTTGAGTCATTTTATATTTGTATCATGATCGGTATTTTTTTGAGCAGTTTGTGGACACAAGTGACCAGTGCTATGCATTTGCGAACCATTGCTGCCTCATTACGTGAAAAAGGAACCCTTCTCCGAAGTGGTATTGATGCAGCACTTTCTTTATATACAACCTTATCACAAGCTCCTGTTCGTCTTCGAAAAGGAATTCGATCCCTTTTGATGGAAGGAGAACGTGTCTTAGATCCCTTTCGACATACAACTGATTCAGGAATTGGATTGTTTGCTCGCATGTGGAAACATTCAACTGCACTTCATGA
>Ga0114976_10000894_pt1 | contig 18731 bp, 28 predicted proteins | sample S_130805_EF_Meta_FD_87319 | JGI IMG/M metagenome (GOLD analysis project Ga0114976, IMG submission 87319) | Freshwater microbial communities from Lake Simoncouche, Canada to study carbon cycling - S_130805_EF_MetaG | ecosystem: Environmental > Aquatic > Freshwater > Lake | place: Lake...
CCCTGTCATCAAAATATTCTTACCACGGACCGCGGATCGTACTAGATACTTCCATTTAAGATCTGTCATGATCATTTCACTTGGGCGTAATCCTACGGCCTCGTTATGAATAAAGTTTAGTACTGGATCGGCTTCCATAGCCGGGGTCGATTCGGGTTGTGTCATTTCAAACGGTTGGTTAATATCAACTTGCATTAGCGCCATATCCTTACGATAACATCGCTCAGATTCTAAGTCTAGCCAAAGGCACTGACTGTTATAGAAGGCCTTCTCTTTCATAATATCACGCACCCATGGAAAATGATCTGTACAATCTTCTCCTGCGTTATCTAACAAGCCCCATGAGCCATCATACTGCTTAAATACTTTGACAAATAAATACTTCTGTTTCATATGTTATAGTTTATGTGATTAAAAATTCTATTCTATGAGGAGCTTACTTAGCTACCTTTGTCAATGCCACCCACTTGCCATCTACAATCTTATGAGGAATACCTCCTCGCATAATTATGGACGGATACTTACTAGGGACACCGCCGTTTCTCCAACGCTTAGGGATTCGGGGTAACACTTCGGTTACTTTCTCTTTACCAATAAGGGTCTTGGTAGGTTGGAAATTCATTTTCTTAAGAGCACCTTCTGGGGTAATGGTTCTAACTTTGTTTTGCATATCTTTTATCTTTTATCTATACTTAATGATAAGTGCTTCTTAGTTCGAATCCTAATCTTTGACCAACTTTTTTTCAACTTTTTTTTAAGTTGTTGATTATCAACTAGTTATAAAGTAACTTTTTTTTAACTCGTTGATTATCAATAAGTTATAGATCTGCCATAAACTTTATGGTCTCCCTTTATAAAGTAGAAAAGCCCCTCGTTAGGGGCTCTTCCACCGATAAAAGATTGGGTAACTATGACTTACCCGGTTGTGCCTTGAAGGCGTGCCATACATGCTTATAGAAGACCTCATTAGCTCGAGCCGCCACCTCCTGCGGATTGTTCTGATAACCGAATGCCTTATTGTATAAAGCATATCGACTCTTCACAGGCTGCATAGAATGCGTATACTCATGTAAGAAGGTCTTAAGAAATTGTTTCACATGCTTACTATGGTTAAGATTGATATAGATGCGATTATTCAACTGATCATACCAACCAAAGTACATGTTATCGTAGTCATCATAGTCGGGTTCAATACATCTAACAGATAGACGCTTCGAATGCCGATTGTTAACCCCGAAGCATGCTGCACACCATTTCTTCAAGAATCGGATCAACTCTATGCGTTCTGCATAAGATAGATCCACAATAGGGGTATATAACGACTTACTCATAATTACTTTTTACGATTACGGATCGGTGTAGGCTTTACATCTTTAGTAACAAGCAACATCGATGTACCACCGCGCGATTGTTTCCATTCACAACGCACATTGATACCCGTAGTAGCTTCAACGGAAGGTGCAATAGTATCTACATACTCCTTAATCTTGCTCATCTTCTGAATCTCAGATGGAGCAACTCGATACCACTTGTAACGCCAATTCTTATTCGGGTTCGCTGACGAGCTTGTACTAGTCTCGCTATACTTACGGCCGTTCACCGTAATATTACCGAATTGTGATTTGATTACCAAGCGGAGTGCTTTGTTTACGGCATAGGCGCCGTTAGCCTTTACATTTGTCATCATAACTATATTTGGGGTTTGAATTTACTTTACAATTGTATCTAAGAAACATATCAACCAAAGGGTTCCTGCCATACCCGCGGCTACTATAGCTACTCGGGCAAAGTCTGCAATGTTTTGCTTTGTCATGTACTTTTTCATGTTCTTAGGATTAATGGGTTAGACCTTGTTTATAAAGCGACTCAGCAATCTTCCTTTTGTCAAGGATCTTTTGATAAGCCTTTGCATTTGCCGCGGCACAATCTAGGCCGGCGATGGTGTACCAAAACTCAAACTGCGCTCGGTACAATACTTTTTCTGAGGATGTCATTTCAATCATTTGCATATCTTTTATCTATACTTAATGATAAGGACTTCTTTCATCGAATCCTAATCTTTTGTAACTTTTTTTGCAACTTTTTTTTAAGATATTGAAAATCAATGAGTTACATCTAAACATTTTTTAATTCATTGATAATCAATAACTTATAGATTCTATAAGACTACGTTTATTGAACTCTACAATGTTTATGGGTCTTTGACCACCCTAATGGATGTCAAGGTCAATTCCAAATGTAATTCAACTCCTGCGCCCTCTGTTCCATAGCCTCCTTCAAGGCATACAATACAGATATCTGTTGATATAGCTGCTCACGTGTATCTTGTTCCCAGGCATATTGCAAATCGCCTATAGCTTCTTCCAGGACCAATTCAACATCTTGGATAGCTTCTTTCATAGCTTGTTGTGCTATCGCTGAAGAATTAATTTGTATCATCTGAGTAGTTTATAAATTTGTATTGATGTTCTACGTTGTAAACACTGTAACTGTAAAAGGAATGGGCCATATGGTTGTATATCACGCATAACACCAAATGACTTTTTTATAGCCGTACGCACTTTAGGATGCAGCTTTAAGATCTCAAAGAACTTATCCAGGTTACGTACATATTCAGATCTCCATCGACCATTCTCAAATACAGCTAAGGTAGTCTGCACATCGCTAATGGGATCGATCAGGTGTACTTTAATATTGTTGTCCCAGGTATCTGGAACTATTTGGACACTATAGTTGTCCGGTAGTTGAACTTTTTGAATCATCGTTAGTTAGGTTTTGTTAGCTTAATGAAAATCGTACCTGGATACTTTATATCCATAGCCTTTAGCTTCTAGAGCTTGGTTGATTCTATCTTCCAGATGCCATTCCGGCTCTGTATCGTAGACCTCACCATGCTTCGCGGCTACCTGTTTAACTTGGGTTTTTACAATTGACTTCAATTCATCTTCGGATACAAATCTATCACTGTTGATAATCGATTTGATGTTTTCCAAAGCTTGAGTACAAGCCATGTTGCCCTCTTCTGTGAACATTTCAAAATATGCCATAACTTTTTAGATTTTAGGATGTTTAAGTTGGTAGAAGAAAAGATAACCACAATCATCATCATAGTCTACTACTTTTTCTTTAATGAACTCAGATATATCTGATTCCGTTGAAGTTTGTAGACGTTGCCAATAACCTATACGGAGATATCTATCATCTCCTCGGAATTGTATCTCTTTAGGATCGATCCCGGACTTAACTAATAAGTCCTCAATGTTTTGCTCAAAGGCCGTTACTGGCTTTTCTCTTTCTAATCTCATATCTATTATCTTTTATCTATACTTAATGATATGAACTTTGATCGTAGAATCCTAGAAAAAAGTAAGAAAAGTTTCAAAAAAGTTGTAATACATTGATAATCAACTAGTTACAAACCAACATTTTTGTAAGTTATTGATTATCAATGGATTATAGATTTATACAGGAATAATATCCTCGCAAACCTTAAGTAGAGTGGCTAAGCTAATCACGATGCCTATGTCACTGAGCCTACGTAACATACGCTTGAAGCGCAATCCGATAATGAAATGGTCCACTCCTCCCATGGTTATGGTGCCAATGAATGCAAACGCCCACCATGTTATTGGCCAAGCATTACCAAACAATGCAATTACTAATACAGCTACAAATGAAATACCAAATGATGCTTTAAGGAATTGTTTGTTACGGTTAAGATATCTGTAAATGCCTAGGTCTGTATATGCCTGGAAAAATACATTACGTATTTTGGTATAGACTTCTTGTTGGCTTAGGCCATTCGAATGTGTTGTAGTCATAATTTGGAAATGGTATTTTATATTGTTGTTTTGCTATTTGATATGGGTGTACAGTCTTAGCATATCCTTCACCTCTACCGATCTTCCGGCATTGCGCTACGAAGTAGTCATATGCTCGATCAGTCTTATCCTCCTCATCAGACATATTACTATTGGTATGGGCATATGAGAATGCAGCAATAGCATCCATATACGCTGCATATCGATCCATAGTACCCGTCCATCTGCAGGTATGTATGTCGATCATTAGGTTTTTAAAAAACTTTTCTTTATCAGTCATAATCTTATTCTTTTCATAATAATAAATACTTTTCCGTACGGATCCTAGAGAAAAGTTAAAAAAGTTACGGACAGTAGTAACCCGCCATTAAGACGGGGTACCATTATCCACAAAAATTACTTAGCCCATTTAAAGGTCTTAGTCTCATTTGTATATTCAGCTTTTATGATATAGATACCACTAGGCAATTCATTGTAACGATTGATATCCAATAGTGCACCTGTAACAGTATAAATCTGTACAGAGATCGGGAACTCATCTTCGATATAAACAGCGTTCGGCTCATCTATCAAAGGTAATGTTCCAAAGATATCTTCTTCCGAAGTAGCTATTCTACTGAATACTAAGTCAACTCTATTGTTAGTTAAATCAGCATCTCCAGTAGCTCCGTTAACACTTACAACATCTAAACGGAATGTAGCTGAAGTACCTACTGGTACAGCACATCGGGTCGGATGACATAAGTTAACACTGACAAAGGAATTGTTCGCAGGAAGCAAAGTAGATTGGCCAGGTAACAAATTACCAGTCCATGTAGAATTAGTTATACATCCAAATGCTGCTGTACAATTTGTCCAACGTCGTGTATAGTTGATTTGGGTGATAGGTGTAGTACCTGTATTAGTAGCTCTCCATTGCGTATTAACAATTTGCAAAGAAGTAGTCCATGGATTAGCGGCAGGCTGAGTCAAATCAACTCTAATATCCGTACCTGTCATCGATGGATTGATAACATTGAATGCTTTAAAATTAGTATTATCAGTACTAATAGATTCTGGAAACTCGTTATTGTAGTTAATTGTTACAAATATATAACGTGTTCCTGCCATACCGCCTACTGTATACGAAAAGGATTTGGTAACTGATGTAACACCGCCACCTAAGCTTACACTATCGATACCAATGATAACGTCATCGGCATCTCCTAGAGTAGAATTAGTTGAATAACGATACTGCAGTTTTACAAAGGTTGCAAATGTCGTTAATACATTAGGATCTTGGCTAACAACTGCGTTATAGTCTACTAAAATAACATCGCCTATGTTAACACTAGCAGGTGTTACAGTAACTCCGTTAACAGTATAGTTAGGATCCGGTGAGGGTGGAGGGGGTGGAGGAGTACCACCTGGGTTTGGTGTAGCAATTACTGCATCTTTCAAATTGATACGGCCATATCCTAACTCATTACTACGAGTACTTAACGGCCAAGTAGGATCGTTAGAATAAGCATATCCACCTACCTTTTCACAAGTGCTAGATAGTATAGCTAAGATCTCATCATCAGTCAATTCCCAGTTCTTATAAGCAACTACAGCGGATGCTGCAGCTGTAATAGGACAACTAAATGAAGTGCCGCTAATGGATTTATAATCTCCCGGATCATATCCGTCAGCGCCTAACCGGTCCGTTGTTCTAATACCTTGACCTGGTGCTGATATATCACAAATTTGACCGTAGTTAGAAAATGACGCTCTAACATCAGATGACGTCGTAGCACCCACTCCCCATACTGCTGGATACTGAGCTGGATACTGATTAGCTGTACCAGAATATCCATTACCTGATGAAGCAAATATCATCATACCTTTTCCGCCTCTACCATTAGTACGAGCAGAGAGGAATGCAGCTTCTAAAGCGGCTGAATAGCTACTACCACCGTACGACATTGCAATTGCAACACAGTTTGGATTGGCCATTGCAGCATTAACAGCAGCAATCTGAATAACAGAGTTTGTAGAGAAGCTACCACCAGCATACACCTGTGACATGATGTTAACTGGCATAACCTTTACATAGTTATTACCAACACTACTAACACCGATACCATTATTAGTTTTTGCTGCTATTGTACCTGAACAGGCAGTACCATGCTTATCCTCAGCATTAACGTAAGGAATAGCGCTAGTACCGTTAACGGCATTGAATGGACTATCGACATTACCTACAAATTCAGGCATTGTCATATCCAAACCACCATCAAACATTGCTACAGATACCCATTGGTTATCCGTTGGAAGTAGATCCCAAGCTTCATCAGCATCAATATCTTTGTCAGTGGATTGACGTAGATGCCAACTGCCGGCGAATTCTGGATCATTTGGAATATAATCCATCTTCATTTCTTGGACTTGGTTACGTTCGATGATATCAAACAAATCACTGTCGATACAGTTCTTGTAGAAATCTTCGTAGTTACCAGAAAATTGTACCACAATCATTCCGAGTTGATCGAATTGAGCAACAACGGGAACATTGTAAAATTCAGTAAAAGCATCAACCTGGCGATAAGGAATACCTGATTTATACTTTAAGATTACCTGAGATTCAACATTTGCCGTTAGGTTTTGAGCGAATGATAAACAGGCACAGAGTAACAAACATGTTAGAATGAAAAACTTTTTCATCGTTAACCTTTATTAATTAAGATAGAAACTACAGCACTGTACAGTACTGCTATATATAAATATACAGTTTACGCTTTGCAAAACCTAATTTATATCCTAACATATCCTAATTTTATCGAACTACGGTAACATGTCCAAATATTATTTCTGGTTCATTGTCAATACCTTTCCATGTAACTTTGTATTCATATACATCATTCTGTACATAATAATCTCCCCCTCTGAACGATCCGTTCCAATATCCTTTCGGATCGACTGAACGAAACACTAGTACGCCCCATCGGTCAAATACTAGCACTTCGATACTTTCCCATTGCATACCTATAGGGAACCACATATCATCGATACCATCATTATTTGGAGTAAAGGCATTAGGGATATAGATTGTAGAACATTCGCCGATAAAGACTTTATAAGTTACTGGTAAAGATCTACATCCGTCGAGCATTCCGTATACTGTTATAGTATGTGTACCGGGAGACATCGTTGACCAGTCGACTGTTAGGGTCTGGCCAAAATGATAATATCCGTCCACGTACCAGTAGAAAGTAGTACCAGGCTCGCTAGAATTTACTGAATAGGTATATTCTGTGCGTTCGCCTTCAATGCAAACATCGACTCGTTGGATTTGCGGCCAAAGGATAGCCGTTAGTAATACTAACGCTACCGTTTTGATTAGTTTCATTAGTCATGCGATATCTGGTCCAGAATCGGCGTAGGATAAACTGTCATGTCAGCAGTAGCAGTAAATGTACATCCGGCTTCTGTAACGGTGTATATTACCGTGGTTGTACCTGGTGCTCCTGGACAGTATTGATTGCCGATAACATTGGGACCGGAGAATGTGCCGCCAGCTGGTGTAGCTGTAATATCAGCACATGCATCGCCTTCACAGAAAACCAATGGGTCAACAACTGGAATAATCTGTAAAATAAAGACATCTAATACGATAGGATCACTAGGACACCCGGCTGGGGTTGATGCATAGACGCTTATAGCACTTCCTATCAACCCTGCAGGTGCTGCCGACCAATCAACAGTGATTTCATTCGTACCTTGACCAGATGTAAGTACTCCAGGGGCCGATACTGTCCAGATATATGTTAGTCCCGGTGTATTAGTAACTTGATAAATGGCAGACGGATCTTGAAAACAAACTGTGTCCGGATTAGTAGTCGTGAACTGTGCTAATATGGATAACGGTAACAGCAGTAACAGGGATAGTAGTACTTTTTTCATAACATTGATCTTTTTTAGTTACATATATAAATATACAACTAGTCATGATAGATAGAATCCAGTACTGGAATATCGTATACAGTAACTTGGCAACTAGCCATATCCGTACAATTTGTTCCTACGACATGTGCAGTCATTGTTACATTGTAAACACCTGGCGCGGCGTATGTATGAGATGGTGAGTATAAATTTGAAGTAGTACCATCACCGAAGTCCCATAAATAAGTAGTCTCATAGCCTTGAATCGAAGGAGTTAAATTTGTAAAATTGACTATGTCCGGGAAACATACATCCTCGCATAATATACTAGACAATAAAGGTATTGGGTCAAGAACTACTTGAAGGTCAAGCTCACATCCTGTAAGGGTTGTTACGTGTAGTGTTAAATTAGTGTAAGTATTTGATGGAATGGTAATAACTCTTGTATTGTCTCCTGTCGGTAACCATTCGTATGTTACAAAACCTTCTGGCCCTTCGATTAGTGTTGAGTCGCTTGCTTGACAATAATAAACCTTTGTTTGAATTGGACCGCAAGATATTGCGTCAATGTAGGCATATCCATAGTGTCCTCCTAAATCACAATCACCTGTCTCAAATTCTAGTGTTACACTTTGCCCAACATAACCTGATAAATCTAAAGACACTACTTTCCAATTACTCCAAGCGATTGGTATTGGATTACCTGGTATTGTACAATAATTAAATCCAGGTATGTTCGGTCCTGCAGTTACCATATACTCAGTACAAGGAATAACTGCTCCATTCGCAAGTCTGACTCTCGATTGGAACCTAGGCTGTTCTCCGTCGCTATGACCCGGATCTTGTAGTACAACTGCATACGCATACTGAACTAATGTCGTAGCTGGCGTAACGGTGAATGTATAATATAAACCTTCGGCCCTAGCATTGTTTTGGTTATTTCCTAAACGAGCGGAAAAGTTTCCATCGTATACCATATTAAGACCACCACATGTATTCGGGTCAATACCTGAGCTTACAATTGTCTGCCTCCCTGGAAATATTCCAAGTAATGGTAAATTGATAGGACAGCACGTCCCTCTTCTGCCAGTCCAGTTAGTAAAATTACCATACTCGAAGTTAGCATTCTGGCATTGTGAATAGAGTCCTAATGCACTGATACAAAATAATATGACTGTAACTAATTTAATAACACTAATATAAAAAAAAAGCTTAGATATCCAAGCCTTTCTTAATTTTTATTTTTTTGGATCAACTGGAGTCGATGCTTCTGCCAATATCTTACGAATCTCTTCTCGTATGATCTGTTTTAATTCTGATGTTTTCATATTAATAAATATCTTGTTTCTTAATGTATATCTGCAGATAATTCTGGATTAATCTTTGCGATAAGTTGAGGTAGTACATTTAGAATGAAATTACCTATAGCATATATTATACAGATCCATTCAGCAATCGTTATGACAGTACCCAGGCCTGGTACGAGTGACACTAGATGATGTAATGTATCCCATACATTGATTCCTAAGCTATCAATTGCATCAACGCCGACTTGAAGTGCTCCGAGCATTTTACCATGTGTTGCTAGATTCATTCCGGAAAGACATACTTCAGTAGCTTCCATACATAAAAATCCCAGTACTGGATATGCAATTGCGGTAGGTCCACCTAATTTTTCAGCTGTTAAATTTAACCAATATAAAATTCCAGACTTACCGTCCTTACTCCAGCCACCTACCACAAACTTTGCTAGATACTTTAATGCCGTATTGATTGGATTGAATACCCAACTAATAGCTTTTAAGATCCATTGTACTACTTTATGTACGGTCGGATATTTTTCCTTGTTCAATAAATCTTCCATATGGAATCCTTCATTTAAATTTAAAAGACCCTTAATGATAAATTTATCAAATTTGAAATTTTCTTTTACTGGGGAAGTATCACCTGCAGGTGCTACATTACCACTTATAACTTGATCAGCCCACATTGCCCCGGATACTAATTTTTTCATATAAGAAGATAAATGGGTAACTGAGTCCTTTACCGTGGCCCATTCTCGTTTAATATCCGAAGGTTCGTGCTGTTCTAAATGTTTTTTAGACTCATCTGATTGTTTATCGAATGCAGCTTGGATTGCTGATCCTATAGATTTAACTTTATCGAATACAGCATCTGCCAATTTCTGTAAACCTTCCTTTACTACATCAACGATCTGAGTCACTACATCTGTAAAATTTTTCCAAACCTTTTTAACACCTTCCCATCCGGATTGGATCCATTCGATAGCTTTATTACCTACACTCTTGATCCAATCTACCCACCCTTCATTCAGCTGATTTTCATTTAATGTATAGACGCGGGCATCGATTCGTTTAATAGTATTTTCATTCAACAACGGAATAGTATTATTATTATGATACTTGAAAAACATTTTCAATGCATAAGTCTCTTTTTTTCCTAATGCACCTGAATTTATAATTTCGGATATCGATAAGGAAGCATATACCTGACGTTTAACGTTTTTCAATGCGCGTTTCTGTTCACGCTTAATCTCGTTCAGTATCGATGTTAAACTTAGTGAGTTTGCTGACTTCATGTTATATAGTGTTTATTAATAAATATTGATCAATTTGATAAAGGTGCTTTAATTGTTGGGTGTGAGATACTTTTCAATATATGAAGGAATAAATACATCTGCTTTATATCCACTACCTTTAAAAAAGACTTCTCCTTCGTTACCATGTTTCCCTATTTTTGCAAAATACTCTGGATTTCCAAAAAAGTCATCTTTATATTTTGAATACTCAACCCCTAATAGTACTGGTATTTCATCTGTTTTAGGGTCAAAAGATTCTTCATCAACATATCCACTTGAGTATTCTGAAAATCCTATTGCTGTTTTTTCAAAAGCAGTGAAGGATTGTATACTATTATTAGTAAAGTTTTTATCATATGAAACTAAATACTCACTTCCTTTAAGTGATTCCTTATCTCTAAACGGTCCTAGTTTCTTGATTTTTTCTATAGGTAGGGCAAAACCTCTCCAAAAGTACATATTAGCTGGGGTGTACTTTGTAGGGATCTTAAACTTATCAGGATTAGACTTAATTAACATATCAATATCATGTTCACCAAATACAGAAGATAATGGTATGTTACCACTAGAATGGACATCAGTGTCTAAATATTGTTTTAACTTTTTTTCAAAAGAGTCAACTTCTTTTAATAAATCAATTAATTTTACCATATTAATAAATATCGATCAATTTGACAAAGGAGCTTTAATTGCCGGATGCGATTCATAATTAGTTAATTGAATATCTTCTTCTAACAAACACTTACAGAAATCATCTTTCTTAAAGCTATTGAATACTGCCGTTGCATCCAAAGGTCCTTCACCACATGAACCATTCTCTGTAGGCCAAAACTCAGTATTGATATTTAGCTTAGGTAACTCATAAGGGGTTCGGCCGATCTGCTCTTTAGCTTGCTCAATGTGGTTATTGTATAAGTGCACATCACCTAAGTTACCAATCAACTCATCAGGTACCATATTCACTGCTTTAGCAATAATTTCTAGCAACAACCCATAAGATGCAATGTTGAATGGTAAACCTAAGAATGTATCTACTGAACGTTGATTCCACATTAATGAGATTGCTCTAGTTGGAATTTCACAATCATTCATTATTTTAATGTTCAAATCTTTTATGTATGAATTTGTTTCAGTTCTAAAATTTTGAGTATTGGGTTTAAATATATCGCATCTTTCTTCATAACTCAACTCTCTTGTATAAACTTGAAATCCATAATGACAGGGCGGCAAAACCATATTGTCCAGTTCCCCAACATTCCAGGAGGAAACAATTAATCTTCTAGAATCAGGATTTGTTTTGAGTTCGTTGATTAGGTTTGCGATTTGGTCTATACCTTGTTTAAAATTTATTTTATCTTGACTTCCATCCCGTTCTAATCCAATATGTAATGAAAATTCACCTCCCCAATTTCTCCATTGTTTACCATAGATTGGCCCCAAGTGTCCAAACTTCTTAGCAAACTCATCGTCAGTTTTGATTTTGTTGATGAATTCTTCTTTTGTTAAATAGAAAAAAGGTTTATCCGCTTTACCTTCTAAATAAGCATTTATTTGACCTCGCTTATATGAAGCGGTTGTTGGTTTAACATGGTCTAATACAGGATATCCCCAACATTGGTGCTCATATCCTTTAGAATATTCTTCAGCATCTACCACATTATATTGTTGCATATAGTTCTTATAAGCATCACCATCCCAAATATGACAATCGTTATCAACAAGGAATTTAATGTTTGTGTCACCTCGTAGGAACCACATTAGTTCAACTACCATAGTTTTCCAAGCCATCTTCTTAGTTGTAAGAAGTGGAAACCCATCCTTCATGTTGTGTCTAATCTGATGTCCAAATACTGATAAAGTACCAGTACCTGTTCTATCTTTCTTTTCAACACCATTGTCTAGAATATGTTGGAGTAGATCTTGGTATTGTAAATCTAACTCATTACCTACATGCTCATAAGCACCATTAGGTCCAATTTGGAAATCATCTGATATCATAACTTTCTGTTGTTTTATATTAGTCTCCAATTTGTTTTTCAGGTACACTTGTTGCTTGATTCCAATCATTAGGACCATCACTGCATGATTCGTCGATTGTTTTTTCTTTTGAAAAATCTTCGAAGACATGTACCTTCACTCCAAGTATTGATGCCATTTTCTGAAGTGCCATAGTCTTATACTTAAACCAATTTATTTTCATCGTTAATAATATTAAGTTCTTATACTTTAATATATGAACATTGACCGTACGATCCAAATAATTTATCGAATAAGTGTTACATAACCTGACTCTTGTCTATTCTGACCGAACTTATCTCGATACTCAATCGTCCAATTATACACTCCGTTGTCACAATAGTAACCCCCACCACTATCTCCAGTCCACCAAAGGTTAGAAGATGTGTAAACTTCTACTCCCCATCTATTGAATATTTTTAAAGAAGGTCGATAAACCGATAATCCTCTTACTTCAAAGACGTCATTAGTTCCATCTCCATTCGGAGTAAATGAATTAGGGGCAAAGAATCTTTGACAGGCTTGAGTTGCTACTGAGATTAGTTTAGGCTCACTCTCACATCCTATCTCATCATATGCAATTACCTTAACTGTATATGTACGTGTAGTATCATACCACTCGACATTTAGTACATTATCGATAGAAGGTTGCTTGACATCATCGATGAACCAAGCGTACGTGCCGTTGACTAAATCATCAGCTACATAGCTTTGATTATAGGAATTAAAGCACAAGTCGATAAACTCGGAGTTGTAGATAATATTCGGAGCTTCATACTTTCGTTTAACTACAACTTCAACTTCCTCGGATATATCACATCCGTAAATGTTTGTTACATATGATGGATAATACGTGCCGGGCATTGTACTTATAAATGTATTACCGTTCATCTGATCAGACACCCATGTACCGCCCACTGGTGTAGCATTTATATCCATAGCCGTATTTAGGCACATGTAATATTTCAAAGTGTTAAATATGATATCAGGTATTACAACTACTACATCACATGTTTTAAGTTCACCTTCACATCCAGCCTCGGTTATTTCTTGTACTGTTATTGAATAAGTTCCAGGTATGTTACCCCAAATTATTTCGCAACTAGATGTCTGATCCGTAGTTACTAAACCTCCACCTGTTATATGCCAATCATAAATAGAAGTTTCATTACCGTTAACGGAATAAGTTACCTCCGATCCTGTACAAGTTGTATCCGGGCAAGGTACGAAATTATGAGTAATGTCCGACATACTGAAATAGTCACAACTACCGTCATCACAACATACGGCAGGGTCGTAGTTACAAGCTGCGATATCCGTACACCCACATGTAGTACATCCTATACTGCCAACGAATATTTCTTCTTGGACTTCAGTACATTCCTGTATTCCCCAACTACCCATTGTACCATCCGAATATGGTATTACTCCGATATACAAATCTAATCCAGATGGGCCGTCAGCTGCGACTAACTCAACACAACAAGACCAAACACAATTCTCGCTCGGACAAGAATCACCCCAATCATTACCCGCATTTCCATCTAATGGCCCTGTCGGTCCTTCAAAATAAAATCCAGTACCTGCCGATGCACCGTTGTCCGATATTGTACTAGTTGCCCATATCCAAGTACCAGTAGCTTCTTCTGCATCTTCGGGATATAAAGTTGGAGTAACTGTTTGCCATCCCCCTCCTAGAGCAATATAAAAACCTTCGAACCAATTAGAACCTTGTGCATTACCTAGCCATCCGTCCATGGTAATACACAATTCAACAATTGTATTGGGTGGATATGTATTATCTGCGTTAGGCGGAACGCTTAATGTATATGTAACATCCCCAGTACATTGGGATATACTAACTAGACTAGTAACTACTAAATATAACGTAACTAATATTCTTTTCATTTTATTTTTTTTGTAGATGTTCTTGATGTAGTTTGCGCATTCGATCTTGTTCTTCATACCACTCTACAGAAAACCGTGTTTCAAATGTAGTACGTTGACCGTAGTCGACGCGACCCTTCTCGACTTTTTCTTTAAATAGAAAGAAATATTTTGCAACGGTTATCCAACTAATAGTGACTGCTACATAATAAGGTACGAATGGATGAGTTTCTTCAAAGACTCCATCGATGGTAAAATATGATCCAGTTAATCCATACCACATTGTTATACCAACAATTGCCATGGAAGCCCAACTAGCCCATCGTTTAACATACCACATACTAAATCTACTAATAACCATCCATACGTTAGCTTTATGTTTCAACCAGTTACGTCCTTGGAAGTGAACTTCATGAAACAATAAGTATGACGCGTTACCGGGTCGACTAATTCTCCATGCTAACTCATTGAACCAAAACGGAATGAACACTACCACCCAAAAGAATGGTAATGTCCAAGCCGGAAGGTATGATACATAACTACTAAGTTCTGCTACTGGCACATGATAACTCAAAAATGCTACAGTAGCTACTATCAATAATAAATGTTTGTTTCTCATATCTTAGAATGACACGTTAAGAACTGCATTAAGTGGTTTGGTAGAAATAGTATTGTTCGGTGCAATAATAGTCTTGTAACTAGGATTTACTGATACTGTCAAGCGCGTAATAGCACGGAACTTAGATGAAAAGTCTAGGCTACGTGTAATGTCAATACCGATGTTAGTAAAGCCTGCCTGACTCTGAAAATTAACCGTGGATGGCTTAGTAACATATCCTACAAACAAACGTGCATTGTAATCCAAATGATAAGCTGCTTCTAAGTAACAAGCGCCCTTCGGATTGTTTTCATTTTCATAAAATGCATAGAAGGCTGAGAAATCAATCTTAGACTTACTGTCACCTTTGTATTTAAAAAATGCTTCCATGACATGCTGAGTCTCGGCTTTATTGTATACAAAATATGCAGTATCATTAGGAATGATTTCCGTAGTATTAAAATATACGTCCTGAACTCCAAATGTAGTGTTCATGTAATTGAAAGCTACACGTGTATTGAGTTGGTTACCATACCCAATCTTATATTGATTAGATACTACAATTGCATCTAATCCTACCGTAAACCAATCAATTGGTTCATATTCGGCTTGGAGTTTAGCACATGCCTGACGACCGATATCAACACCTCGCCAGAAGTTTGTCGATGCCAATGCAAATTGTGACATGAACGGACTAGCTTTACGTACCGGACGATAAAACAATCCTTTGGTTTGTACTGTATCTTGTGTTTCTGCTTTTGTTTGTGCAAAGGAGGAAAGTGACAAGAATGAGAATGCTACAACAAATAACGCAGCAATCGTTAATCTACTTTTTGTTTTCATTTATACCTTGTTTAGTTAAAAAATACATAGTCTAAGCTATGGTTAGTTATTATCATTTACTTTTATCCATCTGTCATACTTCTCCATCCTTTTCGTATACAGTATTATCTAAATCTTTCGTGATCATTTTTTCAACGTTACGTACATGTCTCTTACGAGAATCATGATAAGATGCTTCAAAGAATACTCCTACGATAATTGGAAATATTACAAATGGTAATAGTATCAATCCATATACTGATGGCCACATATGTAATGCAATTGCAAGATAAAACGCTCGCAACATTGCAAATTGCGCTAGATGCCACCGGTCCGTTAAACATACTAGGATAGTAGTACTAAACGGAAACTTCTCCGGGAACTTAGGTTTATATAAACCAAAATACCACCAATGTTTAGTTTTGCCGGGTTTAGTAAAATCATACTTCTTGAACCATTCCGCACCTTTGATATCATCATCTGCTATAGCATCTAGACATCCCTTAAAGTGTCCGGCTATCATCATTAATACAAATGTTAATATATAGGATAAGATCATTGTTGAGTAGTTTTAGGTTTACGCTTGTAATACTTTCGTGCTGGTTTCATTGTAGCGGCAGGAGTTGCATTACCATTCAATTTGTCATGAAGGCTTTGAATCTCACGACGTTGTTGTTCTACTTGAGATACCAATTGCAAACTGTACATGGACGAGTCGAGTACCTCTGTACGTAGATGTTCTACTTCCTTACGTAAGGAATTGATTGTGAATAGTGCTTTGAAAAAATTCATACTGTTTATTATTTGTTTTTGATTATATGCCCGTTACATCTTGTATCGGACAGGCTTCTTTATTTTAAAATCATGTATACTTAATCTATAACGTCCTTCAATGATAAGGAATAATTCAATAGCAGCTACGCCCATTATTACTGGAACCCATGCTCCGGATGATATGATCAAAACTACACCGCCGAGCAATACAACTTCTCCGACGGCAAATTTTATCCACATCTTTTTACGTACGTGCTCTTTAAGCATTATTCTTGTAGCTCGTTTTACATTAAATTCTAAGTTATGAATACTATCCATTTGTAACTCAGACTTACGTTCCAATAACCGTATGTAGTATTCTGGATCTTCGTTAGTCTCTGTCCATTGCCCTGAAGCATTCACATAACTTATTAATAACGTTAATATAAAAACTATTTCTCGTATTATCATTATTTTGTTCTAGCAAATTTCTTGTATTTACCGTTATACTGATATAATTGTATACCTGATGGAAGTACTAGATATGGCTCTTTGTTTGGGATACATGTATGCAGTCGAAGTATCTGTTCGAATGTCGAGGCATTATTACATGCATCAGTAGCCGTATACAATCGAATAACATTGTTACCAGATACTTGCATATCTGAATACGTTATTGAAACAGCCGAACAATTGTCAGTTGCTGTAACATAGATATCTTCTGCAGACTGTCCGGGTAATAACTCTATATATATAGGTCCTGTAATTACAGGTCCTGTTTCATCTACTACATGAATGATTTGAGTCTCCACTACTTGATTGCCGTTATCATCATAGGCTCGATATAGTCGATATATAGTTTGTTCTCCATCGCAGTTACCTGGAATGATATCTTCCAACATAGCAATTTCGACATCTTCATCACAATTGTCGTCTATGATAGGCATGACTGCCGTAACAAAATCACTACATTCCATTGTTAGTTCAAATTGAAAATCTACGAACCATGGATTGATAGTATCATTTTCACATTGTGCATCAACTGTGATGCTAGCTAGCATTAGTATCATCCCGATAACTATTGCTGAAATTAAAGTTGTTAGTTTCATTTTTTCTGTTTTAAGTTTTCTAGCCATTTTAAAGATTTTTTGTTTACTTTATATTCTTGTTGTATTCCGTAATATTCATTCAACCACACCGTAGTTAACCGTACAGCATCATCATGATGCATCCACCCGGCCTGGTAGTCAGTCCCGTAATGTAACTCTCTTTCAAATAGGTACTTAGTATCAGGCCAATGTCCATAATCCTCTTCCGACTCACATATTACAAATCTAGCATGAGTACCTCTGGATCTATAGTAGTACCATTTACCATCTTTGGTATAACCTTCTGCCTGTACAGGACAAGCACCTTCGGGCCAAACACCATACGGATTAAATCTAGTTTTCTTTTCCCACCATAAGGTTATGGCTTTCTTTACCTTGTGTCTAAAGTCCCAAAACCATACACTTAACTTAAACCTAATCCCACCAATTGTCAATGTTTTTCGCGATGAACTCATATGCTTCTTTTTTATCTTTTATATATTGTTTACGGGAGGTATCAAGTGCTTTCTGAAAATCTTTACGATACAGCTCTTCTTCTTCATCACCTTCCACCTTTTCAGTTTTAGATTTCATCTCATAGGTAAGCACATCACCATCCTCTGTATGCTGGAAAGGTACAAATTCAAAAGTTGTCTTACCCCATTTCTCTTCCAGTTCCTCCATAGCTAAGTTTTCATAAAATTCCCAACAATCTCGAGTCATATGTAATCGTTCAATTGCGTCTTGAATCTCTTTCGCAATATTGCCAGCTTCAGCACTATATGGTTTATCCGATAAATAGAAATCTCGTGTAAACTCTAGTTTCTTGATTAGGATATCTGTTATGTAACTATTGTCCCAATCCCTATCTTTCCAAATAGTAGGAAGCCAACGTAATACATTTTTTATTCGTCGATAAAAATCTTTGAATGGATAAATAACTGTTTCAATCATTTGTTTATGGTTTTATAAATCTATCGGATATATACACGGTACCATCTGGATATGTTACTCGGTCTATGTAAATATCATACAATGCAGCTCCACGATCATCTTGTATAAACAATTCAGCATCGATACGTACTTTATTTTTAAAATAAAAACTATAAGTACCCGGCTCAGCCGTACGGTTCATTACCATCTTCACTAACGAATCTCCTACCAAGCAACGTACATCAGGTGGGGAATTGAACGTACTAATAATAAAATCTTTACGTTTAGTGCTGATGAAATAATATATTCCA
>Ga0114976_10000895_pt1 | contig 18713 bp, 28 predicted proteins | sample S_130805_EF_Meta_FD_87319 | JGI IMG/M metagenome (GOLD analysis project Ga0114976, IMG submission 87319) | Freshwater microbial communities from Lake Simoncouche, Canada to study carbon cycling - S_130805_EF_MetaG | ecosystem: Environmental > Aquatic > Freshwater > Lake | place: Lake...
ATGAAGCCAGAGCATACAATGGTATTCTCTTTCCCAATGAAAGCAGAAGGTTCTATCACACGAAATGATATGACTGCCATTGAGCAATTGGAACTTTGGTTAGTATACCAACGCAACTGGTGTGAGCATAAGCCATCAGTCACCATCACCGTCAAGGAACATGAATGGATGGAGGTTGGAGCGTGGGTATACAAGCACTTCGATGAGATCAGTGGTATTTCCTTCTTGCCACATTCCGATCACAGTTATCGTCAAGCACCATATCAGGATTGCACAAAGGAACAATATCAAGAAATGCTTGCAAAGATGCCAAACACTGTTGATTGGAGTCAACTTAAGAAGTATGAGAAGGAAGACAACACTGCTGGTACACAAACCTACGCTTGCAGTGGCGATAAGTGTGAAATTGTAGATTTGACTAAATGAATGTAGGATCGCTATTCTCAGGAGTTGGAGGCCTTGATCTCGGTTTCGAGCGTCAAGGATTCTCCGTTTCTTGGGCGTGCGATAAGGAAAGAAGTTGCAGGAAAATACTTGCAAAGCATTTCCCAAACGCTACAATATACGAAGATGTCCGAACGATAGATCCTGTCAAGGCAAGTCCAGTTGATGTTGTGATCGGTGGATTTCCTTGTCAGGATCTATCTACGGGTGGACAGAGAAAAGGATTAGCGGGAGAACGCTCAGGATTATTTTATGAGTTTATTCGAATCGTCAGAGACATGCCAACCAGACCATCCTTCGTGGTGGTCGAGAACGTCCCCGGAATGCTCACAAGCAGTAACGGAAGAGATTTCGGAATCGTTCTCAATGAAATGGTCAAGCAGTGGAGTCCTAAATCTATCGCGTGGAGAACTTTGGACAGTAGATTCTTCGGCGTTCCCCAAAGAAGAGAACGAGTGTTCGTTGTTGCAGATCTTAGAGGAGAACGCGCCGCAGAAATACTTGATCTCAACACCGACATGCGAGGGGATACTAGAGCGAGGACAACGAATGGGAAAAACACTGTATCCGCCTTTAGCCCACTGTTTGACGAATATGTTGAGCAGTACCCAGAAGCCATAAGAAAGTCTAGAAAAGCACAAAGCAATAAAGATTTTGAAACATGGGTACAGACTGAGTATTCTAATACACTAAATCTGTTTGATGTTGGACAACGATCTAGTGTATTGGTGATGGAAAATAAGAATACGGTTAGATATTTGACACCATTAGAATGGGAAAGATTACAAGGATTCCCTGATGGTTGGACAGATGGTTTGTCGGATCGTGCTAGGTACAATCAAATGGGCAACGCAGTAACCGTCAACGTGGCGGAATGGGTTGCGAAGCGAATGAAAACACTTTTTTAAGGAGAGTTAATATGAGCACAATGTTTTATGTTTGGTTACTTCTTGGTAGTTTTACTTTAATGACTGTTCTGTTCTTCATTGCCGAAGCAGAAGTTAAGAATCTTCGTCGCCAAATGGCACATAAGAAGGAAGAGGATAAGTTTGAAGAACTCCGCGAAATGATCGAGAACGAAGTTCAAATCCTCAGACGGGATATGGTGGATTCGGAAAGAAGTCTGGAAGACCAGATTGGTCATGTTTGGAAGGACGTTCACCTCATTAACATGAGGCTCAACGAGAAGTCCCCAAAGGGACGCTAAAAGAAACCCCGATCTAAAAAATCGGGGTTTTTTGTTTGGAAAGTGGCATAAATACTGGCGTTATGCAAAGGGTACTAGTAACCATTCTAGTCACTGCCCTTGCGACGATAAACGCCTGCAAAGGTGTAACTGCCGCTTCAACATCCCCCACACAACCAAAAGATGCGATATCCGAAGCGGTAAAGCAATCTCCTCAAGAACTGCCCGAGTTCATAACCCGAGGATTCACAGTCATTGAAGAAGGAGATCCAGATCCTTTTGGTTGTGTGGGGAAAGTATTAATGGAAAACGGGGAAGAAATTGGTAGTGGAGTCCTCGTTGCTCCTTCTGCTGTGCTCACCGCAGCACATTGCATACAAGGTCATGAACCGTATTGGTTTGAAACCAACAACTGTGAACGCATCAAGATAAAGAAAGCCATAGCGAATCCGAATTACATTGGTAATTTGAATGATATTGGAATCTTGATGCTAGAAGAAACTTGCTCCGAAACACCAGCAATCATGACAGAGGGTCTTCAAGATTTGACTAGATTAGAACCACTACTCACAGTAGGTTATAGTTTTTCTAAAAAGAAAATAAGCAATTTTGATACATTCTTTTATTATGGTACGGTGATAGAAGATCCTTCGCATCTTAAATTCTTGCCACTTAAATCAACAGTTTGGTTTGGTGATTCTGGTGGTGGTGTTTTTGAGGATGGCGGTAAACTTGTAGGAATAATCGCATACTTCTCAATATACCGGGGAGCATTACTGGAAGATTCTGCCACACATGTATTCTTATACAAAGAATGGATTGACAAGACAATAAAGGAGAATAAATAACCATGTATGATAATCGCTGGTATAGATTATTCCTTGACTGGGCCCGCAATTTGTGTGTTCAACGGAACCGGAACCTTCGCGTTCAACAAGTGTTCGTTCTACTACCTCACAGACACCAAAAAGTACGCTAACAGTTATCTCAGTAATATCATAGGAGAAACATTCCTAGATTGGGATTGTGATATCGAAAGATATGAAACAATAGCAGACTGGGCAATGGAAGTTCTTCTCGGTTGTTCTGCTGTTGCATTAGAAGGGTACGCATATGGCGCTAAAGGTAAAGTTTTCCACATTGCTGAAAATACTGGTGTTCTTAAGTACAAGATTTATCAAAAAGGGATACCATTAAGCATTATGCCACCAACAGAGGTGAAGAAGTATGCAACTGGCAAAGGTAATGCGGATAAAGAAAAAATGTATGATGCATTTGTTATTGAAAACAATATGCTATTGAAATCAATAATAACACCGGACAAGAAGGATATTACTAGTCCGGTGTCAGATATTGTTGATTCTTACTATATCTGTAAGTACTTGTATTCTAAATTAAACGAATCTGCGTCTTGATGTAATAATACAACCGATTGCAAGCAGAGCCAGTGATCCGGGTGTAGGAATTACAACTCCTGGTCCAAAATCACACCAGTCGATAAAATTACCTTGTGTATTACCACCAACTGCACTAATTGCTTCGAATGAAAATCGAGTTAGATTTCCAATAGAAGTGATGGTTCCATAATATACACCCCATGCGGCATTTCCATCTGAGTATAGAGCGGTGTGTAGGGTAGTATCGTCACCACCACCCCATGCTTGATCTGCACCCAAGTCTGTAATGGTAAGACGCATGGTATCTACTCCATCGCGTCCACGGTGGGCAAAGTGCCAGTTGATTGGTTGAGAATCACCCAATCCATTTACATCCTGATACAGAGCGGAAGAGTAGTTTGCATTAAGTTCTGCAAAGTTGATTCCATGATATGCAGATACGCCCATGTTTGGACCGTTCCAGATTTCGATAAGATTATCTGGGGCTGTGGTTAGCCACGGAGTATCATATCCTCCATTAAAGAATGAGTATCCCCACGGGTCGGCAGATTCAAAACTGCCGTCAACAAGTCCAGCACTTGCCGATGCTGAAATTGTAAATGATGCGATAGAAGCCAATAGTAGTCGATTCATGTGTTATATTCTCTTTCTTGTATTGAATAATTGTGCAATTGCAAATACTGATAATGATGAGGGGGAAGGTACGGATGGGCCAGCAGAGTACGCATTGGCTTCACCCAGTCCATAGTACTCACCAAATCCATAGTTGTAACCCAACCCAACGGTGGTACTGTATACATCGAAAGGAAGGGTGCTAGGCGTTAATAGGACGGTTCGCCAGTCTGTTTGTGCAATTCCACCCATTATTCCTAACTGTGTGTCATTTGACAGGGCTTTCGCTATAGCAACAGATTCGGCTGAAGGGGGCACTATAGCCACTGCTTCTTCTAATATTGGCTTTTGTTGTATTGGTTTTTTAGCAAATCGCGCCAATTCGTCTTCTGGTTTATATTTGATATCTTCTTTGATGTTTGTTTTTAAGCCAAATTTATATGCTGGACCGCGAAAAGGGGAGATGGCTATCTTACCATCTCCACCCCCCTTCTTGTCGTCCTTATTGACTGTTGGTGTTTTGCCTTCAGCCGCTTTTGTTGCTTCATTATATGAAGTAATGTAAGAAACGATAGACTTTGCTACTTGTTCTCCACCTAGCGTGATGGATACGCAAGTAACAATAGTCATCGTTTGCAACTTCTTTTGAAGTTTCTTTACATTTTCTTTAGCATCTTCACATGCTTTAGCACATACTTCGCATGTGCCATGCGATTCTACTTTCTTCGTCATGAAAATCTCCCCCAAAAAGATTTAACATAACCAAGAATTCGCAGTTTACTTATTTATTGTTGTTTTGGTTTTTGTGGATCAACATAACCATCACCATCTTTATCCTCTTCACATACCACTGGTTTCTTTATCAGGTATCTCCAAGCAGCCATCATAGAGATTACTGCTACTGGGAAGTACCAAATAACCCAACCAAATGTAGGTGGGGTTGGACCTGGTTGTGAAATTGAATCCTTCAATTGCATCATTACCACATTATCGCTTGTGTTGTCCGGTACAATTACTGGCATGGTATCACAAGCAGCAAGCACCAAAGCGGAGAATAGTATTGTAATATATTTCATGTGTTACTCCTTATGATTTACTTGGTGATGCAGCGGCGGTTCCGAAGTAGAAACCAACGATGCTTAGAAGAATTTGTCTATTTTCAGATGACCAGAAGAATCCGTTGACTTCAACGAATACCTTTCTGGAAGTTTCTGGGATTAAACCAAACAATCCCTCTGGGTTCTTGACATCAACTTCAATGAAGGTTGGAACGCCAAAGAATGGAAGAATGAATGGAGCAGCGAAGGCACCAAAGAGAACAGTCAATACGATGATTTGACGAACAACTCGTCCTGCATCAATTGATACTCTTTGTACTGCTTTGTCTTGGTTCTCAGTTGTTTGTTGATTTGCCTTAATCAATTGCTCAAACATCTGCTTTTGATCGGCACTCTTTTGTGCCATAAATTTGAAGAGGAATCCTGTTGCTCCTCCTCCAATCATACTTATTAATTCTGTAGGAATCATGGTTGTCTCCTGTGTAAGTTTGCAAAATCACGATACTGTCTCACCAATCGCTTTTTATTTCTTCTTGTTGGAGGAATCCCACCCACAACATTTTGTGCGTCAGGAACTGGTCTAACACCAGCAATATCATCTGTATCAACTGCGGTTTCTCCGGTCCCACCTAACATGCCGCCACTCGATCCACCTTCACTACCACCACCCGTAGCAGCACCTTCTTGCTCATGTAGTTTAAGATTGCCGCTATATGCCATTGAACGAATACGATTATACAAAAGTTGGTCGTGGGTTATAGCATCAATAATGGTTTTCAATAACCCAAGCATACGTTTTCTATACATTGCATTACTGGTTCTGAGCATTGGATGCTTGAGATCGAATAGCAAACTATTTGCTTTTGCACCATTCATACCGGACAATAGCAACAGATAATAGAAACGATTTGGATTATTGATTGAACCTTTTAGGTAATCCAATACCTGTTTCATTTCGGCTTTGTTTGGTTGATTTGATTCTTTAATTGATTTAACTTTTTTGGGGTGATATTTGCCACCACCTTGCCAAGTTTTACCAGTATCGTGACGACTAAATTGATGACCTTTACGATGAGCCTTTTGCTTTAGTCTTACGGCTTTTCTTTTTTCTTTCTTATCCATTTCACCCCAAGTTTTGGCAGTTTTGCGTGAAACTTTCTTGGATGGACGGCACTTTACTCTACCCTTACCTTCGTATGCTCCGCATGGAGAACCATCCTGAGCGGTCCATTTTTCTTTGAACCACCTTCTTAGATCCTCTAGAAGATATACTGGTTGTGAATTCATTTAATCTCTCGTAGTTTTGCTATTATTCGTCTGTCTAATGCTACTGTAATCAAGTCGGCTTCAGGTATGCTTTCTGGTAAACTGTTTAGGTATATCAGAAATGTTTTTAAGTAAATGTGTAAATCTTCTTCGATTCTTGAAAACAAAAGTCTGGATGCTGCTTCTATTCCAAAGACATTAGTAAATATTATCAAATGATTTAATATCAATCTCTCTCGAAGCACTCCAGACGTTTTGTATTTTCTAAATAGCCTCTTCAAGTATTTGATTCGGTTCATGTCTTCGTGAAATTCTTCAATGTTTTTACACTGCGGATTATCGTAGTGTTTCATTGCATACATCAAGAAGTTGTCATCATTTATCTTATGCACATCCATAACCAAAAGTTCCATTATTAATCCTTACTTATTACCCCAGTTTTTTGCTCCCACTTTTCTGCATTTTGCTAATGCACCTGAAGCGTATGCTGATGGCCATACATCATATCTTGCTTTTACTTTATGATAGCACTCGTCTTGCTCCTCATTCAGTTTTTTTTTACTTGTTCCTTGACCTGTTTATAGGTTGATGCTGCCTCAGAACCACCCTCGTATGATGGTTCTCCTGCACCTTCTCCGGCAACAACCTTTGCTTGTATTGAATGGAACCCAGTCTCTGGTGGGTGATGCATATCCATAACAAGTTTTAAACTATGTCCGACGCGATGAGTAATACCGTCATCTTCTAGTTTCTTTGCATTGTTATCAATTCCCTTGCGACCACCAAATTGTGTCAAAGAGAATTCCATGTGCTCTTCGGGATAATGGTTACCATCATACTTGAAGTCTAAACCAATTTTATTCAATTCTACACGAAGTTGAACCAATAAACCGCGTGGATCTACTGTTCCTGTTTGTGGAACATTAGACAAGAATGCAGCGATGAACGCATTGATGCGCTCAATCATTTCTGGCTTATCAAGTTCATGCAATCCAACGCTACCGTCAGATGCTTGTTGACTATTTAAGCCTGGAACCATCATTCCCTTGCCACCTTCACTGATGACTTGGAATAGATCGTATTGTTCAATTAATCTTCTGAGTTGTTTAAATTTCATTTTAGCAATTCCACTTTCTTAAAGATAATGCTTTTCTTGTTGGTCTACCCTTTTCATCTTTCATTGGGCCAGGCATTCCGCCCATTCTTGCACAAAACGATCTTCTACGCTTTGCTGCTTTTGATCCTGGCTTCAATTTAGATGGTTTTGTAGTTACTGCTGTTTGAAGTTTTGATCCGGGATTTTCTCTTCTATAAGAAGCGACACCCTTTTTGTTCAATCCGCCGGTTGGATTCTTGCCTTCTTTGCGAGTCCATGCTGCGGTTTTTTCGTTGATGATTTGACGTAGTTTAAAAAAGTCCATGTTATATCTATTTATCATTTACGCCATTTGTTATTATTTCTAGAACGGTTAGTTTCTCTAGAAATAACTCTTAAATTCTTTGAACTATTGTCATTGGCGTTACCATTTTTGTGATCTAATTCTACAGAACTATCACCCTTTCTGGTACGGCCAGACGCATTTGCTTTTCTACGAGCAACAGTTCTTTTATCCTTCTTTTTTCTATTAGCCAATTGTTTTGCAGTTGGTTTTGCTTTACCCCAACCGTACATTCTATGATCTCTTTTCTTGCGGGTTGGATCATCAGCGGACTCCAAGAAAGCCATTATCTTAAGAAAGGATTCTTTCACTACCTTCTTTTTTGTCTTTTTGGCAGATTTGGCAGCCGTTCTTGCTGCTTTCTTTGCTGCTTTCGCTGCTTCTTTTGCCGCTTTATCATCTGCAATCTTCTTGTGTGCAGCATCCATCTGGGTTTTAATTAGTTTGAAGTAACCCTTCTTGTTCTTAACAGAATCTGGCATCATGGAATGTGCAACTTCTTCATCACCAGAAGAAACGGCATCGCGCAATCTACCAGCCTTTATTGCTGATACATCGCCCAATTTGATATCCCTTAGAAGAGTCTTTCTATCTACTGCACCTTCATTTCTAGCACCACCCATTTGATGGAAATTGATGGAAACATCATGGACTTTATTGTCCTGTCCAAGAAACCCACCGTGTTTTTCTAGATGCTTTTGAATATGTCCTTTAAGAGCATTTGGTCCCATTTGATCAGAACCTACACCAATAGTAATGTCCTTGTGACCTTTAGAAATCAAATGAGCAATCTGATGGAATGGGGTAGTCGAATGTTCTTTTGGCACAATACCAAATGTCAACTTACCTTGGTGTTCTTTTGGCATACTTGCAGCGATATGAGCATGGGAACCAGAAATAATATCTGTCTTTTGCTCATGTGAAAGTGGTGCATCTGGTTTTAATTCCGATGCACCAATACCGTGATAAAAATGACTATGACCAGTCTTAGCAGCATGATTTGCTGCCATTCTAGCCATCTCTTCGTGTGCTTTAGTGTAGGGACCAAAAGCACCAGTAACCAAAAATGCTCTTCCTACGGATTTAGCTTCCTTCAGATACTTCAGGATTTGTTGTAGGTTTGACATTTTTCTTTGCTTTCTTTGTTGGTTTCTTTTCTTTCTTTGGTTCTTCTACTACTGGTTCAGTTTTAGTTGAAACTGGACTTTTCTTTGCATCTATATGATGTTTTAAGAATCCAAAACTGACCATTTCTTTGAAGTCACCACTAGACCAATAAACTTTGCCATTCTCTTTAGAGAATACACCACCAAACATCTTCTTAAAGATTTCTATTAGTTTTGCTTTAAGCATTATTTAACACCAGTTCTTGGTTTTGGTCCATTTCCGGTTTTTGGTCCACCGCAACCACATCCTTTTTTAGCCATTTTCTTCTCCTTGTGCTTGTTGTGCTCTTTTCATTTGTGCCATTTTACCGCGTTCAAAGTTCATCTTTGAGAACTCTGAGCGGTTTACGGCTTTCAATGCTTTACCAGTACCAGTATCAATCATTACGAATCCTTCTGGAGCCACTGGTTCCAAATGATCTGTAACTTCCTTGGTATTTGCATCTTCTTTTTGTGTTCTTGCATATGTTGCAATACCTTTGGTTTTCTTTAGTCCACCAATAAGTAGATGCTTTGCAGCAGCAATGTTGTGGTGTGCTGCTAACATATTTTCTAGATGACCGCTGTTCTGTTGCAAGTGATTGAGCATTTCAATTCTTCTAGCATGAACACGATCTTTACCGGCTTGTGTTTTTAGTTTATCTGCTTCAGCGTTATGTCTTGCTGTGATGAAATCCATAACATGTTCTTTTGTTGGTTTCTCAACACCACGCTTTACCATATCATTAACGAACATCTTCATGATTGGACGTAATCCCGCATGACCAGCAATACCATTCACGAAGTCTTTGCTCTTATCTAGATGTTCGTGTGCTATTCTCATATGCTCTACAATCTTCTTATGATCAGCGGCAGACAATTGTTTTTCACCATCTCCTCGACTCAATTGAGCATCTTTCATCCATACACTTGGATGCTGTTCAATGTGACTCAGATCTGGAGAGAATTCGGTTTGTAGATCTTTCGTACCAAAGTTCTTATAACCAGTATGTACGATTATACCCATCTTGGATGCAGCAATACGTTTGGCATCTTCGCCTCCATGTGGTACTGCATAGGTTAAAGTATTTGGAGTGAATGTAAGATGTTCCTTACCGTCAATTTGTTCACTCTTTAAATCCTCGGGAGTATACATCATATCACCTTGGTATACTTCACCGTGTGGGATATTAAGTTTACGCATATTGGTAAATGCGGCTTTTAGTTTTGTGACCAAGCCAGGAGAATCACCATGATTCTTTTCAATATCTTTTAGTGAATAGTTTAACTTTGGCGTTTTTGCAAATACTGATTTGGTTCCTACAAAGAACTTGCCAGTTTGTGGGTGAACGCCAAATATTACTGCTGGTGCGCCGTCATACTTTGTTGTAACTTTAAAGTCTGGACCGTGTTTTCCACGGAGTCCATTTGCCAACGAATGGATATAGTGAGCCGCAGATTTGCCACCCTCATGTCCTTCATCAAACATGGCATCTTCTGCGTGTTCCAAGTGAACATTTGGACCAGCACCTTCCTCCGATTGCTCAGAGATGGTTCTTAAGTCACCACTTGGATATGTTTTATTCCAAGATAATTGAAATTGTGAAAAATCAAATAAGTACATAAGCGGTTGTTGAAGTACCAAGAGACAGACTTGTAACTTTCTTTAATGCAAGTGGAAGAATCAAAGTTTCTCCTGCACGAACATTTACAGTAAAGGATACGGACTTATAGGTTCTGCTATCGTAGTCACCATACTCTGCGGTATCTCTTGTGCCGGGATTTTGTGTAATCCATACATCTGCTGTTATTGATGTGGTTGTATTTGCACTATGTGCATTTGTGAACATGATTGCTCTAGAACTCAATTCAACATTTGTACTGAGTGAGCCTGTGATTGTGTAGGCTGGGGGATTTGAAAATCTCATTTTGTGTATTCTCCTTAAAGTTACTTATTATTTATACTAATCCATCTCTCCCATAATTTGTTGTGGGAGCCATCATATACTTTAATTAGTACAAAATCCTTATGTGGAACATCAGGAATAGATAATAATCTCATATTTGCTTCGGATGGTGTTCTGTTTTTCTTTTTTACATTACAAGAACGGCAGCAAGATACCATGTTTTCCCATGTATTCTTACCACCACGACTCTTTGGAAACACATGGTCTACGGTTAGTGTTGCTTTTGTTAACTTCTTTGAGCAATACTGACACATACCATTGTCTCGATTGAACAAGTTTTTCTTGTTAAGTTTGCACTTGCGGTATGGTATTCTGATATATTGAACTAATACTATAGCAGTAGGGAGTCTATAAACTCCGCTACTGGTTGTAATTTCGTGGTAATCTTCGTAATTGTATGGCTTAATTGCTTTACCAGCCATTAACAATTTAACTGCTTTCATCCAATCTATTACATTTATCACTTCTTCAGACGCATTCAAGAGCAGTACATCTTTATTCATAATTAATCCTCTTTACTAATCATACTGTCTACGGTATTTAAGAATCTTTTCGCATATTCCTTATACAGTTTGTGTATCTCCTTTGTATATTTCTTGAATACCTTATCAACATCTTTCTCGTCTTTATCTAGCATCTTCTTCACGGTCTTCTTGGACACATTAGTTGGTGCTTTTTCACCATTTAATATTTTGTCCTGAACAAACTCTGCAAATTCGTCATCTTTCATGTCCAGCAATTGTTGGAAATATTGGAAATATTCCTCTGGACCATATTCTTGCTTTTGTTGTCCTTCGCCGCCACCTTTTGGTGCTGATGCGGAACCCGCAGAACCTGACCCAGAATTAGGTCCATCTGCCGCTTGATGTTTCAACATGGTAGGCGTGGCAGGAGATCCTGCTACGTTGTTTGGTGCAGCCTTGCTTGGTGGCTCATTCAAAGAACCAGAAGCCGCACCAGTATTCAAAATAACGGATGCTGCTTTTATGAATCTATCCTTATACTTCATGAATGGATCGCGGTATTTACCCCACTCTTTATCTTGAGTTGAGAATAGGTTTTCCCATCTTTGCAATCCACTCATCAAATCCTTTACAGTGAATTCCGAAACAGGTCTTTCATTTTCATGCGCTAAACGATATAGACGATCTTGTACCCAGTTCAAGAACTCGGCATCGTCTAATTGCATGGCGTTCATCATCGTATTTCTTTTACGACCAACTGCTTGGACAGAATATTGCTTGATTATGGCTTCTTCGTGTATGGATGGCATATCCTGTGCTGGTAATGTAAGATTAATCAAACTACTAGCAGTAGCCGTAGAGTCGGCTTTGGTGCGCTGCATCATTTTTCGTCTAGCACCTTGCTTTTCTAGTATTTTCTTAATTTGTGATAATAGTTGTGCTCGTTCCATATGATACTCCAGATAGAACTATTTATCCAATGAAAAACCCCCATTTCTGGGGGTTCTTTTGTTTTATTTATTATTTCTTCTTCTTATTCTTGGGTAATGTTTTTTGTAGTTGCTTTATCTGTCCTGCTTTTTCTTTACCAGCAGCGCGTAATGCTTGAATCTTGGCAACTGTGTTCTTCTTGTAACCACCACGAGCAGCCTCAACAGTCTTACCGGCATCTACATTTACTCTACCAGCAGCAGTCTTTGAACGCTCAGCCATCTTTGATACTCTGTCGCGCATAGCAGCCTTGTTACCGAGCAATCCTCTTGTCTTGGCAACTAAACCACCGATTCCCTTACCAGCAGCGGCTTCTGCTCTCTTGCCAAGAGTTTCTTGAGCTTTTGCTAGAACTGCTTTGTTGGTTGCTCCCTTGGCTTTTCCAAGTTTACCAACGATGGAATGAAGTTCAGCATCGGTTGCTTGTCTTACTCCACCCTTAGCACCGGCTCTTGCAGTTTCCAATTCCTTTGCATGAGCAGTTTCTGCTTCCTTCTTCTCAAGACGCTCGGTTCTTTCGCCACCGTATTGCTTTGCCTTTGACAAGAATTGTGAGATTGGAGCAGACTTGGCAGCGGCAAGAGCGCCACCAGCATAACCCTTGAGTTTAGCCATCAAGCCTTCTTCAAGTTGTTCCTCTGTCAATGCTTCAATTTCTTCCCACGAAAGATTCTCAAGAAGATCATCTACGAAAGAAAGAGCAAAAAGTTCTTGTTGTTCTTCTGTTAAGAAGTCAATAGACTCAATGAGTGTTTGCTCTTGTAAGCAATCACTACACTCTTCAGTCTCTTCCTTAACTTCTTCTTTCTTGTCCTTTACATAAGAAGGCTTCTTACCAGCATTTTGAACTGCATTTGTCTTGTATGCTTCTTCGAGGTAAGTCTTTGATACTTCTTTGATCCAATTAGATTCAGATGTCATATTTAGTCCTTTTTTGTGGCTCTGTTTGTTTTGCTATTATATGTATAATCTTTTGGCGATCCACCGTTATATTTGGCGGCTCTGCTTTTGGCTCTTGCACCGGGTGACATTTTGTTCCTAGTGGCACCCTTGTTTGTGAGTGACAAAGAATCCTTTTGCATTAAGCCAAATTGACGAAGTTTACCTACTGCAACACCAGCGGCGTTTTTTACACCTTTGGAACGTAATTGATTCGTCAGTCTGGTTAATATTTTAGGTTTTGCTTCTTCCTTGATTTTTACAGTTCTCAGTCTGAAAGCAGTAGATGGATGTTGTGCTTGTAATTCACCAACAGCATCTACATTTGGTGCATGATCGTCGCTATATTCTACTTTATGATATTTTTTGCCAGCAAGATGTGCCCCCAGAGCATCTCTTTTTGCAGCAGGATCAGATGAACCTACTGCCATTATCTTTAGACGCTTGCCGCGTATCCCACGACTTTTCAGATACTTACGGATTGCGGGTTCTGCTTCTGGAGGTCTTGCTGTTAATATTGCAACATCTCTACCTTTTCGTGAAGCATTGCGTGCAGCACGATCTAAGCCCTTAATTGGCTTTGGATCTACTACATTATTAAAATCAGAGAAGTCCAATTCATGCTCATCTTCTGGTGCAAAACTAGCAAACTCACCAGAACTCAATTTTCTGGTTTTGCCAGTCTTTTTATTTCTAACATTAACACCGGATTTGGTTCTTGCAAGTGTATCATCAAAATCAAATACATGGAGATTCTTTGATTCATTCACGCTGCCCTTTTTACCCAGAAGAACATCGCGCCAACCAGAAACATTTTTCTGCCAGTTTTTATTTTGATTGTTTGGATCATTGCTGGCACCAACTGGAGCATATTTTGATGCCAAATATTGCACGAAATCGCCACCTTCTTTAGATGCTTCGTGCGCGCGACGCTTGCTCATTACTGTTGCGGCAGCCCAACCCGCTTGTCTATCCAGAGTGACTTCTCTGGATTCACCTTTCTTACCGAGTGCCTTTGGATGTAGCACACCGAATTCTTTTCCGGGTTTGCCATTCTCCGACTTGCGAATACCAAATACAGTTGATAGATTTTCGTGATCGGTTTCAGCAATACCATTTCTTTTGGCAGCAGCCATTATGATTGGATACTCTTCACCGAAATGTTTCTTTAGTCTTTCGTGGAACTCTTTATGACCTTCTGGTTCTTTGACCTTGGGTGGTTCTGGCATCTTCGACTTTACATCTTTTGGCACTCTGAGTGTTGATGTTGGTCTTTCTACTGGTTTTGAGCCAGGTCTTGCTTGAGCGATAGGTGCTTCTGGTTTACTTGGAAACATATTCTTTACTGCTTTACCACCACCAAATGTGGCTGCACCAGCAACGGCAGCGGCACCAAGTATCTTCATCATATCCTTTTTCACACTTTCATGAACATATTTGTTTTGTTCATAATCACGAATGACATAATCTGGATGTGCTTTGCGTAATTGTTGAACAACTCTTTCGACATGAGCCGAGGGAGTTTTTGGATCGTATTGTAATGATATGGCTTTTAGAGCATGATCTATTCTACCAGCAGGCTTTCTTGGACCACCTTCTGGATAGTTCAATTCACCCATACCAAATACATCATGATGAGCGCCATGTGGACGCCATGAAGGTAATCTTTTCTTTAGAATCTTATCATCGTGGTGTACCCAGAGTTCTGTATCGGCATTGCTACCAATACCGCCAGTTGTTGCAGCATGACCAATCTCCGTGTATTGTCCACGATCAAAATTGGTCATCTTGCTACCGGCAACTTGTCTCTCAAAGTGTGCAGCACGCTCACGCGCCAAATCTGCGCGTTCTTCTGCGGTTGGTGGAACATAGCCACCGCTCATATGTTGACGAAATGATCTCATTGATATGATTCTGTTAGGAACGATTCTACTACGAACTTGATTTGTTCTTCGGTTAATTCTACATCATTTTCTTCTTCAAACAAGGAGATTGCTTCCACAATATCATTTTGTTTGGAAGCGGCCCATTGCTCAAAGAGAACTTGTTTTGTGTATGCTTCAGCGATTGCTTTTGTTGGATCTTGCATCTTTTTCTTTTACCCTTCTCATCATCTCTCTTGCAGCAAGCAAGATGTCGGATGGTGATGGCTTGTTGCTTGCAGGAGTCCTTGCTGCTTCTCTTGCAATTGCTTGTTTTATTTCCCGAATATGATCTTCTATGTCAGTCATCGGTTCTACGTTCGTGTGGTACTGCTACATGTGGATTTATTTTTCTACCAAGTCCATGTTGCTCTATATCAACACTGCTTGGATGCAATGAATCTTTATTGAAGTTTAATTGAGCAGTTAAACTTCTAACTGCTGGTTTCCCATCTTTTGCACTTGAATGTGTTTTAACTCTATGTCTAAGTGTTAAAGGATCACTATCCATATCTATGTGTTTTCCGATATAGTCTATACCAGTTTCATCTGCAATTGCTTTAGTCATTGCATATGTACCTTTTCCTTTAATATGCATTAAATCATCATGATTTGTTCCATGATGTAAAATTTGTGCTACATGGTCTGCATTTTTGCCAACAGGAACATGTAATTCTCCCGTAGTTTTAACATGTTCTAAATGATTTTTTGTTTTAGGAGTTTCATAATGTCTATCCATTTCTTTAGCCGCTCCTGCTTCAATCATAGCATAGGCTAAATGCTTTCCACTATGTTCTTTTGTATCGTATGACCAACCAAGTTTTGGATCATGTGAAAATTGCATTTGTCCTGCGGCGGCATTATCTGCTTTTATACTAAGTTTGTAATCTTTCATACCTTTATTTGTATTAACTCTAACTATTGCATCGGCACCTCTTTGACTAAGAACTCCTTTGCTGCCTATACCTTGTCTTTCCATATCATCAATCAAGTCTCTTTCGTATGTTTGACCTTTATTATATGCTTCTGTAATTATGGTATTAAGTTTTGATAGTAATTGATTCTTGTTCATTTTTTTTCCTTTATCACTCTTTTGCGTCTGGGTTGCTCTTTAGATAATCACGAACGGAAACCAAGTAATCCTTAGCCTTAGTTATCTTACTTTGAACCCATGCTTCGAGTTGAGTGTTGGTTTGCAACATTCCAGCAATTTCATTTGCTGCTTCGGCACTGGTTTTCAATTCACCCACAGCCATACCACCTTCTTCATCATCAAGTGGAATGTGCTCAAGAAGAACTGATTCGTTTAATTCTGGTCTATTGTGCTTTTGTCTTACTTCTTGTATTATTTGGAATAATCTTTGCTTGTTCATGACTTCCTCGCTAGATCTAGTTTACGATTGGTAGACTTCACCCGAGCATTCCAATGACGGTTGCGCTTGGTTATCTTACCATAGCCACCACGACCCTTACCTGTATTACTTACTCTTGCCATTTTTCTTACCTTTCATAGTCTTCATCCATTCACTGATATTTTGTACAATCTCTTTGGCAGATTCGCCAAGTTGTGATTTTCGTGCTGATTTTAATTCATCTTTGAGTTCTGGATCGGTTGTTCCTGCCCAAGCACCCGATCTCTTATCTTTTGGTTTTGTCATTTGACGGAGTATTTCTGCTCTTAGTGACTTACCGAGTTCAGTCTGGGCTCGTTTTTTTACCTCAGGATCAGTGCTTCCGACTGATGCATTTAATGCATCTGCTGCGGCTGCATCAGCCTTCTTCAATACCGCTGCTCTTCCGGGTGTTAGACTATAGACCTCTTCAATAGGTTTAGCATCTTCTTTTGTATTCCATTTATCTATTCTGCGTTGAATCCAATCATCAAGGCCTTCGCGTGGAACATCACGGTGTGGATTTGGAGTAACTTTCTTGTCTTTTTTGTCTGAAGTATTTTTGGCTTCCTTGACTTCTTCCTTGTCATCCTTACGCGAAGCCAATATGCTCTTGATATCAGCCAATTCTTTTTCGTGGTGTTCTTTCTCTTCACCTTCGGACTCGGCAGCCTTTTTTGTATATTCATCAACCAGATCGTTTAATTCTTCATTTGATAGTTTGATGAGTTCTTCGTGTTTGTGGCTTTCTTTTAACATATTAGTGTATGCTTTAGCCAAATCTTGTATAATTGGGTCGTTGAAGTTGTCCATTTTTTTCTCCTATATAATCTATTTATGTAAAAGAAAACGCCCCGTTTCCGGGGCGCGTTCTGAATGTTTTGTGAAGATTGATTATTTACCTTCTTCATAATTTGGATTATCAACATAACCCAACTTGAATGGTGAATTTGCCTTCTTGCTACCAGTTGTGCCGACTACCTTACCACCCTTACCAAAGATCTTGGTTGGATGTTCTCTTTCAAGATCAGCAGCATCTCTAACGTCGAGTTCGGCACGTTCTAACTTCTCACCTCTAGCCAAATGCGCGGCACTCTTTGGACGACCAGTTTTTGGGTCCCACATACCCTTTTTATTAGCAGGGCTCAAGTACCTATAAGCAGCATCCTCGGCTTTATTAATACGCTTTTCATTTTCTTCTTCGCGCTCATCTGTGGTCAAATCTTCAGAGAGAGCCAATAAAGCCTCTTCTAGTTCTGCGATATAAGCAGCCTGTTCATTGACCATCTCTTGTAGACGGACGGATTCGGTGAAGTAGTGTTGGTATTTCTTTACTATATCTGACATGGTTATCTCCTTGTTTTATTATTTATATATCACCAATCTTTGATGATACCGTGGGAAGCATCATAACCATCAAATCCCTTTGCCTTCATTTTTATTTGTCTCAATCCATCTTTACCACGGGAATGTTTACCAGATTCAGAATTCGCAGCATCATTCAACTCATCATCGGAAACACCGTATACACCTCTACTATTTTTCATACCTTCGTGTCCTTTTTTAACTTTTGCCAAGAATTCCTTTGGTTTCAAACCTTGAGCAACAGCCTTTTCAGCCGCTTTTACATTACCACGGGAAGTCGCAGCAGATTGTCTAGAATCAAAAGCCATTTCATCCAATTCACTCAATTCCAGTATAGCAGCCTCTAATTCTTCAATATAAGCAGCCTGTTCATTGACCATCTCTTGTAAGCGAGTAGATTCTGCGAAGTAGTGTTGGTATTTCTTTACAATGTCTGACATGGGTAGATCCTTAATTTGTTAACATTTTTGAAATCTATGGGTATTTATAATATGAAATAAAGGGGGGTCTGGGGGCCAGAGTCAGAGGTAACGGGTCTTGATTGCCTTTTCCACTCTACCGCCCTTTACGCCAGGAGAAGCAGCAATCTTCTGCATTACGTCCCTAAAACCGCCAGTTGCTTTGCCATCTATGCGGTGTGCTTTATCCATTGCCAACGCAGGTGCCTCTAAGACCACCTGTTCCACGCACTTCTTCTTGCCGCAATGGGGACACGGAAGCCCCTCTGGAACCGCATGTTCTGCGATCTTGTGTATCTCTTCCCATGTTACGTCACACTTCTTGCATCTGTAATCATATGCCGGCATAATGTATCTCCTTTACTAATATGTATCCCAGAACTTCCAATCGCTCTGGGGTGGCAGTGATGTGTGAAAACTTCCAATCGACTGAGGCATTTTCATTTGGCCTCGAGAACTTCCACTCGTGCGCGTGCAAATCCTCCAAGAAGCCAAAACTTCCATTCGCTATGTCGATTGGGTGTACATGCAAAACTTCCAATCGAACTCCATTTGCCGGCAATGTGTGAAAACTTCCATTCGTTCAGTGCTCGCCAGAACTTCCAATCGCGCATGTCTGGGTTTTCAGTGAGTAAACCGAAAACTTCCGCTCGCCAAACCGCGCGTCGAC
>Ga0114976_10000897_pt1 | contig 18680 bp, 20 predicted proteins | sample S_130805_EF_Meta_FD_87319 | JGI IMG/M metagenome (GOLD analysis project Ga0114976, IMG submission 87319) | Freshwater microbial communities from Lake Simoncouche, Canada to study carbon cycling - S_130805_EF_MetaG | ecosystem: Environmental > Aquatic > Freshwater > Lake | place: Lake...
CATCACCAACAAGGAGATCGCCGAAGCGCTCGAGCGCCGCGGCATCAACGTAGAGAAGCACCAGGTCCTGTTGGATGAGCCGCTGAAGCAGCTCGGCACCTACAAGGTGCAGGTCAAGGTCGCCGCACACCTCATCGCTGAGGTGACGGTCACCGTTGAGCCAAAGAGCTAGCAAGAGAAACGGCTGACCACAACGAAGAGCACCGCGCCGCGCAGCATTCTTCACGTTGACCTTGACGCCTTCTTTGCGTCGGTAGAGGTCCGCGATAACCCGAAGCTGGCGGGGAAGCCAGTTGCGGTCGGATACAGCGAAGGCCAGCGCGGCGTCATCTGCGCCGCAAGCTATGAGGCGCGCGCGTTTGGCGTCCGCGCCGCCATCTCTACGCGACTCGCTCGCGCGCGCTGCCCGCAACTGATCATTGTTGAACCACGCCATGCGCGGTATAGCGAAGCGTCAGATGAGGTGATGGAGCTGCTCGACGCGTGGAGCCCAGTGATCGAGCAAGTCTCAGTTGACGAAGCATATCTTGATCTCGCCGGCACCACGCAACTCCACGGCGATGCAGATCGCGTTGCACGCGGACTGAAGCGCGCGGTAAAAGAGAAGACTAGGTTGACGATCAGCGTTGGTGGTGCTGCGAGCAAGCTTGTCGCAAAGATTGCGTCTGGCGCATCAAAGCCGGATGGTCTGCTCATCGTTCCGCCAGACGAACAGGTTGCCTGGCTTGCGCCACGACCAGTTGGCGAGATCCCAGGAATTGGCCCTGTTGCGCAGCGCACACTGCGCGAGCTCGGCATCACAACGTGCGGGCAACTCGCCGCCGCACCCGACGATCACCTGCTGCGTCGTTTTGGCGCGCACGGTCCAGACTTGAAGCTGCTCGCGATCGGCGAAGACGACAGTCTTGTTGACACGGGCGACGACCGCAAGTCGCTCGGCAGGGAGATGACGCTTGATGACGACGTTGCCGATCCGCACGCACTCGAGACACTGCTGCTCGGTCTCGTTGAATCCGTCTCGCACTCACTGCGGAACGAACACCTGCTCGCTCGCACCGTCACGCTGAAGCTGAAAGACACCGAGTTTCAATCGTTCACGCGCCAGGTGAAGCTGCCGCAAGCGAGCGACCTCAGTGGGCCGATCTTTGAAGCGGCGCGCGCGCTGTTGAAGAAGGCGGCGCGTGGCGAGCCGTACCGGCTGATTGGCGTCTCCAGTTCCGACTTCACAACCGACGAGCAACTCCCACTCTTTGATGGCGCAACAGCAGCGCGTGAACGAAAAATAACGGCTGCCGCCGACACTATGCGCAGCAAATACGGCGAAGATGCCATTACTCGCGCGCGGCTCCTTGAAGATGAGTAGCCGACGGATCGTTACTCAATCACGAACTCAATCAGGGTCACGTCGTAGAGCGCAGCACGATTGCCGATTGAGTCGCCAACGGAGAACCAAATCCTGTATCGACCAGGAGTTGCGTCGGCTCGCAGCGTGATGGTCTGAACAAACTGCTCCCAACCTACACCGCCATTTCGAGCAATCGTGTCGAGGCCCATATCGGAAGCCCAGGGCTGAAATGCGTCGTTGGTGGTGCGCCCATTTGGCCCATCCACCCAGGCCACGACGTAGGCGATGTCGTTCTCATCTGTTGCGTACGTTGACACGGAGAATGTGCTCCCGGCAGCAACCTCTCCGAGCCAGTTGATGCGTGAACTCGCAATCACAGGCGCACTCACATCACTGCTGCCGCCCACCAGATCGAATGAATACCTCACCGACCATGGCTCTCCTGCGGATTCAGGGAACGTGCATTCGCATCCAATCTGAACGATGTACTCGGCACTAGGGGCGTTTGCTGGAACGAGGCAGCTGACCTCATACTCCCCATCGCGTTGATCTCCCGAGAGACGGATTGCGGCGGCACCAAATCCGCACCAACTCGAGACCCAGCCACTTGGGCCACCGACAAAGGCGACTGGCGCCTGATACCCGGAGGTATCCGTCATGCGGAAGCGAATCACTAGTGGAGAGCCCGCTTGCACCTCGGCTGGCACTCGTACGTTCGTGATCTGCGCTGGTTCAAACGTCCCGTCTCCACCCGTCACAGGTGGCAGTTGATCATTGGGGTCACGCGTGCCACCGTCAGGCATCTCAGATGTTGGATCGGAATCTGTCCCGTCGCCTACTCCATCAGATGGCAGTGGGCGTTCAAAATCCAGCATGTTGCCGCCAGGCATCTCTGACGTCGGATCAGAATCTGTCCCGACGCCGATTCCATCAGCGGGTGGTGCAGTCTGTTGCGCTCCAGAGTCACCGTAGTATGTTGAAAGCTCAAGAGAGTCAAGCTCGTTCAGCTCCGCGTCGCGGGCAACAACTCTTCCCGTAATCTGGCCGCTGGCTGAAGGCCACCACACTGCAAATTGACCCGCACTGTTTACCGAAGCAGAGAAGTCTTCGGACTCCTGACCAACGACAGCGACGTCGGTGGTGCCTTCTGGTGCTTGCCCTGAAAGCACCATAACCATCTCGCCCATCCACTCTGTCCCGGCCATGAATTCAATGTTGAGCTGCGCACTATCTTGAGCAAGTGGCTCACTCAACATTGCGGGTCCTCGAACCAGTTTCTCTGAGCCATCGCTCAGGAGCATGCAGTGCAATCGGAGTTCAGGAGTCGACCACACTGCCAAGCTCGCGTTGCCACGCGTGTCAACAAGGTCGAGTGATTCTTCAGAGAGCAGATCCAGTTGCTGTGCCGTAATCGGCATACCCTCCGTACATACCGTTTTCAAGTCAGCAGATGGGGCGAGGGGACTCGCATCGGCAGTTGGACTCCACGCCAACGTGGCGCGGCTCGGTTGCACGAACCCGATGAACGAGATCGCGAGGGCCGCTGCGATGGCAACGGGCACAACTAACGAGCGTCGTCGCGCGGATTGCGCAATGTCGCCCTGCTGTTGCTGTGCCAGTCGCCCTGCAAGGGCAGCCCGCTTTGCGCGGCTGGCGGCAAGGGCGCTTCGCCCAGGGTCTGCCTGCTTCAGTCTCTCCATCGCGTCCACCATCTACCTCCAGTTGCTCATGTAATGAGCGCCCTGATACCTGCGCCTACTCTCTCTATGTCGCGAGAATCGCAACTCTTTCATCAGGACTCCTTGAGCAGTTCGCGCATGCGGCGCTTAGCCCGGTGGATGCGGATGGCTGCGGCATTAGCGCTGACCCCAAGGACCTTCCCTACTTCACGGGTGGGCAACTCATCCCATACCGAGAGGAGGAGTGCTTCGCGGTCTCGCTCGGGGAGCGCGCTGAGCGCAGCGGTGATTTCGGGCTCGCGAGAGATCACGGGGGCAGGGGCGGCGGGGAGGAGCTGCGTAACAAATCTATCAAGGAGGGACTCACGTCGGAGGCGCTTCCGACGCATGTTGGCGAGGACCTTGCGGCAGATGCCAATGGCCCATCCGACTTCGGACCCCTCAGGGATCCGTTCGGGCTGTTGCCAGAGGAGCAGCATGGTCTCACCTACGGCATCTTCGGCCTCATCGGGCGACGCTCGGCGCAGGGCGTACCGCCGGGTCGGCTCATATACGCGATCGATCAGCTCCTCAAGATCACGTGTTGCTGACATCGCCAGAAGTCAAGGCGTCCGCGGCGCGTTGAATCTGCACTTCATCCGCAGTCCCGTCGGTTCGGTAGGCCAACGCAGGAGAGGCACATCCGCCAGTCCCGCCTCCGGGGCCAACATAGATCGCGCCGCTCGCGCGAACGGGTGTCGGCGCACCGGCAATCCCAGCGCCGAGCAATAGACTCAGTGCAACAGTGAACGCTCGTTGATTCAGCATCTCTAAACTCCTCTACGGGCTGGCAGGAAGTGCGAGCTCCCTGTATGACAACAACTCTGCGCCGAAGACTACCTCACGCCCGTTGACACCGTTCACGGCCAGCACTGGTCGACGATCATCCCCAGAATCACGCGGCGTTAAAGGGGATCTCCCACTCGATATCGGAGATCTGATCTTCTTTCACGGCTCCAGTTTCACCACCTCCAAATAGTAAGACCCCCGCACCTGCGGGGGTCTTACTATGCAATTCAGCGTGGATCAGGGTAGAAAATATGACTCAGGCATGTAACCGATCTTTGCGCCTTGCATTGAATCAGTACGATTCTGTCTAAACTTATTTGTGGCGAGGAGCCGCTTTGCCACGACTCGGCTGTAGCGATTATCGAGCAATGAAATTGCACCACCGCTCAGCAACGCCTCGTTCTTTGTAAAGATATTTCGCGTGGCAATAAGGCCTGACTCCTGTGGATACCAGATCGCACCGCCGTGCAGATCCGAAGTATTGCCAATGAACTCGCTATTGGTCACGGTCAGGTCAGATCCATTTGCCCCAAGCGCGCCGCCCTCTTCATCTGAATGATTGTTGATGAAAAGTGAGCGACGAATGATCGTGCCGTTATCCTGATGCACGTCAATCGCTCCTCCGTGAAGCTCAGCAACGTTATCTAAGAACATGCTGTCAAGAACGGTGAGCGAAGCGCCTCCTGTGCACCCAATTGCTCCGCCGAAAGACTCGGAATAATTGCTGTCAAACAGAACGTTTTCTACAAGAAGATTTGAGGAGTCGTCCTGACAAATTGCGCCACCCTCGTCAGCAAATCCATCGTAGAACTGAAGGTCGCGGATGCTTACATCAATGTTTCCATAAATGATAAGGATCCGAGTATCACCATCTCCGTCGAGGATGGTCTCAAAATCTCCGGCACCCTGGATTGACACTTCGTCAAGGGCCCACCAGTCCGCTCGGATTTGAATTCCCGTGGTGAGGTCATAGGTGCCGCCGCAGAGGTAGACCGTGTCTCCGTTCGAAGCCTCGCGGAGCGCGTGACCGATAGCCTGTTTCGCGCCGTGGGTGGTCACGCCGAACATTGGATCGTCGCATCCGCCGTTTCCGCCGTCGACGTCAAAACCAACATAAATTCGGCTTGCGATTGCAGCCGCTACGGGCGCTGGCTGCGCCGCACTAAAGAGCGCAAAGCTCATGAGTCCAGCCAAAAAAAGAGTGCTTATCTTTCTCGCGGTCATCATGTTCCCCCATCCAATCGGCGACCTAAATGGTTGCCGTATAGGTCATTTTTAGCACAGGCAGGCTTGAGTAAAACGGGCTTGATCTCAGGTTCGGCCCAACCGGTAGGGGAGGGCCCAGCTGAAGGCGGCCTACTTGACATTATTCCGAACAGCCGTTCTAATGGCTTTATGACCAAGCATGATCAGGACAGGAAGACGCGGATCCTCCAGGCGATCGCCGAAGGCAGCCGCCGTTCGGGGACGCCGCCAACCGTGCGAGAGATCGCCGATCTTGTTGGGCTCGCCGCACCGTCTGCCGTCCACCACCACCTTGAGACCCTAGAGCGCGAGGGGCTGATCAAACGTGACTCAGGCCTCTCCCGTTCCGTCCGCCTCACGGCGCGTGGGCGCTCCCTCCTTGAGCTTGATGACGCGGTTGAGACGACCAACCTTCCGATGGCGGCGCGCGAACTCGTTGTGGTGGGGCAGATCGCCGCCGGCGGCCCGATCGAGGCGTACGAAGAGCGATCGGAGTCCGTGGCGGTGCCAGAGTTCATGTCCACCGCAGACTCGTATCTCCTGAAGATTCGTGGCGACTCCATGATCGACGCGCAGATCGCCGACGGCGACTACGTGGTGATCAAGCCGAGCAAGGTCGCAGCAGATGGGGACATCGTGGTTGCCCAGGTTGAAGAGAACGAGGTGACGCTGAAGCAGCTCTTCCGCGAGAGCGGCCGCGTGCGCCTCCAGCCGGCGAACAAGGCGTATGCGCCGATGTACTACCCAACGGTCAACGTGCAGGGCGTGCTCGTTGGCGTTCTCCGACGCGTTCATTAATCCACAAAATGGCGCGCTAGGGCGCCAACTTATCCACAGCCGAGGCGGCCTTTGCCCGCTTCGTGGAGAGATTCACCTGAGTTCGTTGACATCTGGCTGGAGTCTGGTCGCTGAGGCTGCGATGATGCGCCCATGAGCAACCAACTCCCCCCACAGTCGAGCGACGCCGAAGAGAGCATCATTGGCTCGCTCCTGATTGACGGCGATGTGATGATCGAGATCGCCGAGAGCCTGAAGCCAGGCGACTTCTATAAGCCAGCAAACGGCAAGGTCTACTCGGCAATCATGAAGCTCTACGAACAGCGCCAGCCGATTGACATCTTGACCGTCTCCGAAGAGCTAGAGCGACGCGGACAGATTGAAGAGATCGGTGGTCGCGCCGCACTCGCCGATCTCTGCGATCGCACGCCAACGGCGGTGCACGCCAAGCAGTACGCAAAGATCGTGGAGCGCAAGGCGATGTTGCGCGGCCTGATCGGCGCCGCTGGTCGCATTGCATCCATTGGCTACGAAGATCCTTCTGACATCTCTGAAGCGATTGATCGCGCAGAGGCGGAACTCTTCGCTGTGAGCGAGCGACGCGCCGTCACCGGCTTCTCATCAATCAGCACGCTGCTCGGCGAAACCTACGAACAGCTGGATCACATGCACCAGAATCGCGGACAGTTGATGGGCTTGCGCACCGGCTACTCCGACATTGACAAGATCATGCAGGGGCTGCAGAACTCTGACTTTATCGTTCTCGCCGCGCGACCATCAGTTGGAAAGACGTCACTTGCGCTGAATATTGCAGAGAATGTTTCTGTGCGCGAAGGGAAGTCGGTCGGTGTCTTCTCGCTAGAAATGAGCAAGGAGCAGCTCGTACTGCGACTTCTCTCTAGCGTCACGAAGATTAATTCATTCAATCTTCGCAGCGGCCATGTCACGGATATGGACTTCCCGAAGATTGCCAACGCCATGGGGACGCTCTCCAACGCGAAGATGTTCATTGACGACACGGCGAGCATCTCCGTAATGGAGCTACGCACGAAGGCGCGCCGACTGAAGATGGAGCAGGGGCTCGACTTGCTGATCGTTGATTACCTGCAGCTGATGCAGCCGGGCCAGCAGAGCCGCGACGGCAACCGTGTGCAGGAGGTCTCAGAGATCTCGCGCGGGCTCAAGGCGCTGGCGCGCGAGCTCTCCATCCCCGTCATTGCGCTGAGCCAGCTCTCCCGCCAGACCGAGATGCGTGAGAAGGGGGAGCCTCGCCTCTCAGATCTCCGCGAGTCGGGCGCGATTGAGCAGGATGCCGACGTGGTGATCTTCCTCTACCGCGATGGTGAGCGAAGCGATGATCTCTCCATTGGCGGCGAGGCGATCAACTTCAACGTGGCGAAGCACCGCAATGGGCCAACGGGAAGCGGCCAGCTCTGGTTCCGTAAGGAGGAGACGCGCTTCATGAATCTGGTGCGCGAGCGAGCGCCAGAACTCCCAGCGCCAGGAACGGAGAGTGACCCGCTAATGTGAGGGCATGATCTTCATGCTGACGCGCCCAGAGATGCGGCGCGCATCCTCTCTCTACTTCGTGATCGGCTTGATGCAGGCCACCTACCTCCCCTTCTCAGGCATCGTCTTCCGTGATCGCGGCATCTCGTTTGAAGCGATCGGTCTGATTGGCGCCATCAACTCAATGATCGCGCTCGCCGCAGCCCCCGTCTGGGGCCACCTCGGCGACGCGGTACTCGGACGCGCCGCCGCCTTCCGCTTAGCGCTACTCCTCGCAGCGGTTGGCGTTGCAATCTTCGCCGTAGGCCCTTTTGCCGGAATCCCCGGTGCGGCACTCGCTGCGTTTGCTGGCGCCGGCCTCGTCCCACTTCTTGATTCAATCGGTATGGAGCAACTAGCGAAAGTGGGCGGTCAGTGGGGCCCACTGCGCGCAATCACGAGCTTTAGCTACGCCGCCATGTGCGTGCTGAGCGGCGCGCTCGTTGCACTCGGCGGGGCGATCGTGATCGGCCCAATGTATGGACTCGCAGCACTTGTAGTCATCGCCGGAACGATTGGGCTACACACAGCACCCGCACTTCACCACGCCGCACGCCCTGCTCCGAGTGAAGCGGTTGCGGAGATTGAGCGCTCGGAGATTGCTGGACCCAACGCAGAGATTGCTGTGACCGGTGACTGGCGTGATCGATTTGGCACCGTCAACCTTGCATTCCAGCAGTCGCCAGGTCTCTTTGCCTTCCTGGTGCTGAGTCTGCTCGTCAACCTTGGCGCAGGGCTCTTCTACGCGTATGGCTCCTTCCGCATTCAAGAGGTTGGCGGGGACGCCGCCGCTGTGGCCTTTGGCGGCACCGTCTCCGCTGCAGTTGAGATTCCATTCTTCCTTGCTGGTGGCATGATCGCTGCGCGACTTGGACTGCGAACACTCTTCGCGCTCGGCCTGGTCGCCATGGGAGCTTGCAGTGTTGGCTATGCCGTGATTGATACGCCATTCGCTCTTGCAATTGTGCGGTCGCTCGTTGGTGTTGGCTTCGCCTGCACGCTTCTAGCAAGCGTCCTCACTGTCCGCGACCTTGTTCCTGCCGCACTTCAGGCAACCGGCCAGGCGCTTTATCAGAGCGTCTCGTTCGGACTCTCCATTGCGATTGCTGCACTCGTTGGGGGAATCATCTACGGCGAGCTCGGCGCTGTGCCGCTCTTCCTCTTGTCGGGCGCAATTATGTTCGGCTCGATCCCATTCGCCTGGAGGGTGCTCCGCTAGCTCACACGCCGCGATGGTGCGCCGCTCCGCACGATCAATTCGCGCTACTGTTTCGCGAAGATCTCCATCATCAGATCCACGAAGCGCTGTGCATTTGCGTCAAAGGCAACGGCGGCGTTCGGTTCCTTCCCACCACGGAAGTGCGTATCCACAACAGTGCGGCCAAGCGTCAGCGTTCCGGCGGTCTCCACCGCCACGTGATGGCGGCTTGTGGTGATGATGTTTGGCTCAACAAGTGCCGCAACGCAGAGCGCGTCGTGCACCGGCGCTGACTCTGGAACATCCATCTTCTGGCTGCTCTCATAGCTCGCGACGCGGCGCTGAATGAAGATCGCCGCCGCCTTACCCGCTGACGTTCCGAGCGCATCGAGCGCGTCGCACTGCGCCGCCGTGACGAGCGCTTTATGCGTAGCGTCGAGCGGCACCATCAGCACGTTCTTGAAGCCAGCCTCAAACACGCTTGCCGCTGCTTCCGGATCTGCCCAGATGTTGAACTCGGCGGAGGCGGTCATGTTCGGCACTTCGTGACCGCCGCCCATGATGATGAGCTCCGGAACCCACTCGGCAAACTTCGGCTCCTGCGCCACCGCTGCGGCGATGTTGGTGAGCGGGCCGATCGGCATGAGCGTGATCGGTTGTGTTGCGGTTCGGTATGTCTCAATGAGCCACTCAACCGCACGGCTGGATGCGGGAGCACGCGTGCTGCGCGGAATATCGAGATATGTGCCGTGCGGATCCTGCACTGAGTCTGCTTTGAAGAATCGCTCCGACGGCATCGTCTTGCGTACCAGCGGTCGGGGCATTCCCGAATACACTGGGATGTCTGATCGCCCGATCAGGTCAAGCACGGAGATGCTGTTCGCTGTGGTGGCGGTAAGTGGCGCATTACCAAACACGGTGGTGACTCCGAGCAGCTCAATCTCTGGGTGAAGTGCGGCGAGCATCAGGGCAACGGCGTCATCCGTTCCAGTGTCGCAATCAATGATCAGGCGATGCTTACTCATACACGGAGCATAGATGAGCCGTCCGTTGGTGGAGGCCCTTGGCGCACGATTCGAGAGCGCGCTTGGTACGCGCTTGGTACGCGATACGACCTCATGATCTCCGCAGCCGTTTTATGCGGCGACCCGTCGCGGCGGCTCGTGGAGGAGGAGTAGCGATGCGTAAGGGAGTAACGATCAGTGCTGAACGGCCACGTCTGGAGCGCGAACTTGATCAACTCGAAGCTGGTGGCCTCGCAGTCATCGCCGGGAGTGCTGGCTACGGGAAGAGCAGCTCGGTCGCTTCATGGAGCACGCGATCAGGAAGCCCGACGCGGTGGGTCCGCGCGGCTCGCGGGCTCGCAGATGCACTGGCACTTGCCTCAGATGAAGATGCGGGGACGTGGTTGCCTCGCCTCAGTCGCGCAGTACGACGCGGACAGACAGCGCTTGCGTGTGCGGCGGCGCTCAACGTTGATCTTGCAACACCACACTCAGCGCTCACCCTCGTCATTGACGATGCGGACGCGCTCGCATCGGACCCCGAAGGGCTCGCTTTTTTACGTTCAATCGTTGAGCGAGGGCCAGACGCCTCACGGGTCATCCTCATTGGACGCCGCAGTGCGTCGCTACGCTTGGCGACGGCGAGAAGCAAGCGTGGCGTGCTTGAGGTTGGCGCACAGGCGTTGCGCATCTCGCCACAGCAGACGCGGCAGATTGCCGAGGCGCGTGGGTGGAGTGGTACGCCAACCCGACTGGAGGAGGCACGACGAGCCGCGGCAGGCAACGGTGGGGTGCTCGCCGCATGGCTCTCCCGTGAAACGGATGCCGCGTTGCAGGGTGATCTCAACGACTTCATCTGCCGCGATGTTGTGGCGGGGAGCGCATCACTTCTGCGACGGCTCGCAGAAGATCGTGGGGAGGAGGCTGACCTTGAGCTGCTGAGCTCGCTTTGGGGCGAAGGTCTTCTCCTGGCCCCCTCGTCACACGATGAACTTGGCGGAGACGGTTGGGCAATCCCGGAAATGATCGCTGAAGCGCTCAATCTTTCACCAAAGATCGAGACTCAGACTCCAGCTCTGATCGAACCCTCAGCGTATTCGGTGCAGATTCGCCCGCGACATGAAGGTCGTGTCGTGATTCACGATCTTGGGCCACTGATGGTGGAGGTGAACGGCCTCACGGTTGCCGGCTCTTCAATTCGACCGCGTTCACTCGCACTGTTGATGTATCTAGGTACGCGGCCTCGACACACTGCAACGCGAGACGAAGCGATTGACGCCCTCTGGCCCGACGCGGAGCCACAGGCTGGACTGAACTCGCTTAATCAAGCGATCTACCACCTCCGCCGAGCGATTGACCCCGATTACGATGCGGCGCCGGAGGGGAGCGCAACGCCGTACGTGCGGCATGAAGCAGAGATTGTCTCAATGCATCCAGAGCTTGTTCAGTTTGATTCAGCGCGGCTTGGCGCACAGCTCAACAAGATTCGTGTCCGTCCACGCGCAGAAGAGCTGGAAGACCTGCTTGATAACTATCACGGACCATTTGGCGCTGAACTTCCGTTTGAACCGTGGGTTGAGCGCTATCGCAGCACGCTTGAGGTTGGCCTGCTCGCAGTCATTGAGCGTGCCGTTGCCGCGGCGCATGCCGCTGGTGATTACGATCGCGCAATCAACCTTGCGGCACGCGCAGCACGCATTGACCCTGAAGACGGTGGCCTTCTTGAGAGCCTTGCGATGCTCCTTGCTGAAGATGGCGCACTCATGGGTGCGCGTCGCGCCGCGAGGCGTGCAGTCACAGTGTTGCGTGAGATGGAGATTGCGCCGCCTGAAGCTCTGCTGCGGTTAAGTGAACGAAGAGAGCTTCGGACTACGCTCGCGTTGAACGAGCGTACGCAAGACTCGCGCTGATCGCAGCCGCTGCACCGATCAGCACCGTGGCTCCGTAGAGTAGGCACTTGCCGCACCATTCGCCAATGAACAATGCCTGAATAAGAATCAGCGCGACTTCTATTGCGGAGCCGGCGATCCCAGCAAGGAGCCAAAGCATCAGCGCCTCTTCGCGCTTTGTTCGCCCGTGTACATACGCGGCAACAAGCAAGACGAGGGATCCAATAAGACCGATCGCAGCGATTGGAATCGGACCAATGCTCGACCACTGTGACGCCTCTACCGTCTTGCAGCCACCGAACGGGCCCCATGCAGGGCCGCACACTTCAGGAAAAATGCCGATCTTCTCTCCGAGGATGAAGGCGGAGATTAGGACGCCAACCGCAGAGAAGGTGATGCCGATGCGGTGCGCCCGCGACACGAGCTACTTCTTTAGTGCTGCGTCGATGCGTGCGTAGAGATCGTCCGAGGCCGGGATCCCTGAGTCCATCCAGTCGCCAAGGACGAGCGTTGGCGTACCAGTGATTCCGAGCTTCTTCGCCTCTTCTGCATCCGCCTCTACTCCTGCGCGTACCGCAGGATCAGTGATACAGGTGTCCCATGCGGCGAGATCTACTCCAGCCGAATCAGCAATCTTGCGCAGCCGCTCAGCGCTGAACGCGCCCTGGTTCTCTCCGCTTTGGTTGGCGTAAAGACGCGAATGCAATGCCCAGAAAAGATTCTGTTTCGCTGCGCACTCCACACCTACCGCTGCAGCGAACGATTCTTCGCCGATGAAGGAGTAGTGCCGGTGTTCAATGCGCAGCTTCCCCTCGGTGACGTAGCGCTCATAGAGCGCCGGTTCGGTGCCGTTGGCCCACGCGCCGCAGATCGGGCACTGGTAGTCGGTCCAGACGGTGAGCACCACTGGGGCGTCCGCAGCGCCAAGGCCGTGATCTGTGGCGATGCCGTCAGCTGGGATCAGCGTTGGGGCGAGCGGCGTGAAGTCGCCAGTCATTGACGGGGTCGGCTTGGAGTCAAACGGGTTAGAGAGGAAGAGGATGACTACCCCCACAACTCCAACCACGAGGCCCATAAGCGCGGCGCGTCGAATCATTTCCATGTTGGGAGTATACCCGCCGCACGAGCGAGCCCCCTTCTAGAGGTTATGATACTCAGTCTCATCTGTGTTAGAGTCCACGCATGACGACAGAAATGTTGACCGCGTTGGATCAGGCAGGGGTGCGCCTTACTGGGCCACGCCGCCAGCTCACCGAACTCATTGGGCGGCGCCAAGGCCACTTCACGGCGGCGGAGCTGTTGGACGATGCAGAGCGGCGCCGTCTTGGAATCGGTCGAGCCACCGTCTTTCGTCTCCTTGAACTTCTTGCTGAGCAGAGTCTTGTGGAGCGGCTCGACCTTCCTGATGGCCGCCACGCCTACATCCCGTGCGAACCGACGCACCATCACCATCTGGTCTGCCTTAATTGCGGCACCTCCACCGATGTTGGCGACTGTGGCATTGACGCAGTAACAACGGAGGCGGCGCGGCGATCCGGGTTTGAGATTCAACAGCATCGGCTGGAGCTATTCGGCACGTGCCCTGACTGCCAATCAAAGAAGCGGGTGAAGCGCTGATGCGCCGCCTCCTCTTTGTGCTGCTTATGGCGCTCAGCGCTGGAGCATGTGGCGGAGCACCAAACGCTTCCGCTACGGCGCCGAACGATACGTATCGCGTGATCACCACCACGAGCGTGTTTGCCGACCTTGCGAAGATGGCACTTGGTGATGCCGCGTACATTGAGAGCATCGTTCCCGCTGGTATTGATGTGCACACCTTTCAGCCATCACCATCTGACGTTGAGAAGATTCAGTCTGCCGACCTGATCATTGCGAACGGCCTCGGACTAGACGGGTGGATCGGATCGCTTATTGAGGCGTCAGGTAAGGGTGATGTCGACACGCTGCTGCTTAGCGGGGGGCTCGACCAAGAGAGTGGCTGGGTCTATCTCAGTAACGCTGAAACGTCTGGTGCGCTTGACCCGCACATTTGGCTCGATCCGAAAGGGGGGATCCTTTATGTTCAACGCATTGCTGATCGCGTGAGCCGTGACGCGCCTGATCTTGCGACACGCATTGCAGTGAGCAGTGCTTACGGCGTCAACAGCATTGCAGCGGTTGACCAAGATCTTGCTGCTGAGTTTGCTGCAATTGAACTATCTCGGCGCAAGATTGTCACGATGCATGACGCGTTCGGTTACTTTGCGCGTGCGTACGACATTAAAATTGTTGGTGTGGCGGTGGCTGCACCTGGTCAAGATCCAAGCGCACAAGAGATTCGTGCGCTCATTGATGCGATTCGTGCAGCAGGTGTAACGGCACTCTTTAGCGAGGTGCAGCTCCCGTCAAAGGTGCTGGATCAGATTGCAGCGGAGACCGGCACAACGGTGCTCCAGGATCTCTACTCAGACGCACTTGGCGCAGCACCCGCTGACAGCTACCTTGGGCTGATGCGAACGAACGCTGATGCGATTCTTGGTGCGATGCAATGACCACAGCAATGCCCGCAGCAAAAACCACGCTCGCAATCTCGATTAAGGGCGTCACCGCAGGCTATGGCGAACGCGCCGCGATCACTGAGGTAAACCTTGACCTTGCGGCGGGCTCGCTCACCGCAGTCTTTGGGCCGAACGGTGGTGGAAAGTCCACGTTGCTGAAGTGCATCGCCGGACTGATGCAACCGTGGTCTGGCGCCATTGACGTGCTTGGTGCGCCAGTTGGCGTCCATGCAACGCGCGTGGCATATGTGCCACAGGCGGAACAGGTTGACTGGAGTTTTCCGGTTTCCGTCGACGAAGTGGTCGCAATGGGACGCACGCCGCGTATCGGACCGCTCGGACGCATTGGGGCGGCAGACCGTGCTGCGATTGACGAGGCACTTGAGCGTGTGGAGATGTTGAACCTTGCATCACGACAGATCGGCGAACTCTCTGGTGGACAGCGGCGTCGCGTCTTCATTGCGCGTGCCCTTGCCGCCGAACCAGAGATCTACCTGCTCGACGAACCGGTCACAGGGGTTGACCCTGTCACGCAGGAGAAGATCATGAACATCTTGGATGCCGAGGCGGCTCGCGGGCGCACCGTCATCGCCACCACGCACGATCTCGCCTGTGCCGCACAGCGATTCCATGACGTGGTTGCCCTCGCTGGGCGCGTGGTGGTGCATGGGGCTGCGCAGCTCGTGCTCGACCGTGAGGTGCTCGAGAAGACGTACGGCGGTCACCTGGTGCCGCTCGCTGGCGGCGGCGTCGTACTCCTGGACGATCCTCATCACCAGCACGGCGCGCACGAGGGGCACGAATGAACCCGATTGACTTCCTCCTCTCGCCGCTCGCTTATGACTTCTTCGTTCGCGCGCTCGTTGCCAGCGCCCTAGTTGGCGTGGCCTGTGCCGTGATCGGATCATTTGTTGTCTTGAAAGGGATGAGCTTCATCGGTGATGCGGTAAGCCATGCTGCATTCCCTGGGATCGTGATCGCGTACATGCTCGGACTCCCCATCATTTTGGGTGGCGCCGTTGCATCCATCGTGACGGCACTCGGCATTGGCGCGCTGACGCGTCGGTCTGGTCTTCGATCCGACTCGATCATTGGGGTACTTTTCGCCGGCATGTTCGCGCTTGGCGTTGCTCTCTTCTCTTCTATTCCGAACTATGTTGGCGATCTCTTCCACTTCCTCTTCGGTGACGTATTAGGGATCAGCGTGAGCGATCTTCTGGCGCTCAGCCTGCTCGTCCTGATCCTTCTCGTTGTCGTGCGCATCCTCTGGAAGGAGCTCCTCTTTGCAACGTTTGATCCGCTCGGTGCTGGCGCTGCAGGGCTCCCCGTGCGCCGACTTGATGACCTTCTGCTGATCCTTATTGCCGTCACGATTGTGATCAGCTTGCAGGCGGTAGGGATCGTCTTGGTTGTTGCAATGATCACAACGCCTGCAGCAACAGCGCAGATGCTGGTGCAACGTTTTGGAAAGATGATCAGTACCGCCGCGCTGATCGGTGTGGCCTCTGCGGTTGCGGGGCTCTACCTTAGCTACGCGTTCGATCTTGCCTCTGGCGCAGCGATCGTGTTGGTTGAGACTGCGCTCTTCTTGCTGGTGCTACTTGTCACCTCGCTGCGCGGACGCCGCGCGGCGTAACTAGCGGAGTCCGGCGAATAGATCTTCCTCGGGCAGCGCTGGCGCTGCGTCGAGCCGATGCGCAAGAAGTCGATACTGTTCACGCGCTCCGAGTGCAATCTGATCTTCGTCGCTCAACAGCAAGAGCGGACCGTCTGACTTGATCTGTGTTGCGTGCGCTTGGATCGCGCGGCGCTTTGCAGCAAGTTGATCGCGAATGCTGATGCGGGTTGTGATCAGCTCATCCGGACAAGCCATCATGGCGCGCCACGCTCGCCACTTTTCAAGCTCCTCTGGTGGTACGTCTTTCGGTTCACTCCACCATGATTCAATGCCGCGCGACTCAAGAAGGGCCAGCACAGCGTCACGCTGCGAGTCTGGGATGCGAACTTCATAGAGCTTCTTCGGGGACCAGGCGGCGCCAGCCTCAGGCCGCCATGTTGGGTCACCTGCAACCTCCCATGCACGGCGCGCAATCTTTGCGGCGGCGATGTGATCTGGGTGACCGTAGCCGCCAAAGTCGTCATAGGTTGCAATAACGTCTGGTTGTGTTGCGCGGATGAGTCGCACGAGCGGCTCAGTGGTGTCGTCCAGATTGGTGTTGATGTGATGGTGAAACGAGCGTGGATCGCTGTTTCCATCTGTGCCGTCCATGCCGGAGTCGCGGTACCCGAGGTTCTCCCAGCGCGCCACGCCGAGTGCGCGCATTGCCGCTGCGATTTCACCCATGCGTGTCTCCCCTAGTCGCGCGTGCTCTTCTGGTGTATCGCGCTCTGGGATGACGATTTCGCCGAGCTCACCGCGCGTCCCTGTCACCACGATCACATCTGTTGCTTCGCCGCGAGTTGCGGAGTTCGCGGCGGCGTAGTGCGCCAGGGTGCCGCCCATGCTGATCGTCTCGTCGTCTGGATGGGCATGCACCGCCATGAGGAGGAGTTTTCCTGCGTCGTCCATCCACACATCGTACGCGTGCGCTCAGCGGGGCGCGCGGGTCGGCTACCCTAGCGCTAGAGACAGCGCCGAGTGGGCGCGGGCAAGCGAGAGGCGCAGGAGGTTGAGATGGGAGAGAAGAGCGTGCAGCGCTGGGCCCTCGTGCTCGGCGCCTCGAGTGGGATTGGCGAAGCTTCAGCACGCCACGCCGCAGAGGCCGGCTACAACATCTGCGGCGTCTACCTCGGTCGCTCCCGCGGCGAGAAGCTCGATGCCGCCATTGCCGCAGTGCAGGCGACTGGCGTTGAGGCGCTCTATATCCGGGGCAACGCCGCCGATGACGAGAAGCGCGCCGAAGTGATCGTGCAGCTCTCCGAGCGCTTCGCCGCCGCGCGCGCAGCTGGCGCCGAACCACAACTCGGCATCGTGCTGCACTCGCTCGCCTTCGGCAGCCTGCAGCCCTTCCTGCCGTCTGGCGATACGCCAACGATCACGCGCAAGCAGATGGATATGACCTCCGACGTGATGGCGCACTCACTCGTCTACTGGGTCCAAGATCTCTACACCGCTGGGCTCATCGGTGGCACCACGCGCATCTTCGCAACGTCATCTGAAGGTGCGTCAAAGGCGGTCCCAATGTACGGCGCCGTCTCCGCCGCAAAGGCCGCAGTAGAGGCGCACTGTCGTCAGCTTGCAATTGAACTCGCAACGCTCGTCCCTGGCGCAACTGTCACCGCGCTGCGACCTGGCGTTGTTGACACTCCCGCGCTACGGAAGATCCCAGGGAGTCAGGACTGGATTGACGTGGTGATGAAGAAGCATCCAGGGAAGCGGCTCACCACACCAGATGATGTTGGTCGCGCAATTGTGGCGCTCTCCGCACCAGGGATGAACTGGGTGACGGGGAATACGATTACGATCGACGGCGGGGAGCAGATCGCCGGCGGCTGATCCAGAGGACCAGTAACGGCGCGAGCACCGTTACCGCGGCGATCGGCAACGTCACCTCCGCAACAACGCCAGTGATCCGCAAGAGTGCAAGTGCCAACGCGGCAACACCAACAGCAACGCCTCGATCGGATGGTCGTGCACCAACGTTAAGTCTCGCCGCGTTCACACCGAGCAGGATGGCCGCAACGCCAAGCCATGCCCAACCAGCCGACGGTGAAGGCGCATCACCCATCACAATCGAATACGTCAACACAAGTGCGGCTACTGCAACGATTGCCGCTTGGTCAATAGTCTTGGCGCTCACGCGAATCTGCACTAGATCTTCTTCCCGATCATCTGCTCTAGAAGTTGTGATGGTGATGCAATTACTGGTGTCTCATTATCGGGCGTCAAACCGATAAAGCGCGTCTCAATCTCAAGCACGCCAGCCCAGATCTTTGCGTTTGCGTCGTCGCTGTTATCGTGAACGCTGCCGTCGCGAATCTTTCCTGACGCTTCGCTGATCTTCATGCCAAGCATCGTCGTCGCCTTCAACTCCTGGTCGTGTGAGGCGCGCAGCTCTTTTGATCGACCAGGGACAAGCTTCTCAATGAATGCGTCCAGCTGTGCCACCTTCTCCGCGCCAGTGATCTCTTCACAGATGCCGAAGAGTGTCGCGGAGCGATAGTTCATGGAGCTGTCAAAGCCGCTGCGCGCCAAGACGATGCCGTCGGTCAGGTGGATGGAGACGCAGACTTCTGTCCCGACGGCGCTCTTCAGGAATCGGCTCGCCGCTGAGCCGTGCCAGTAGAGCTGATCGCCGTCACGCCAGTGCGCGGTCGGCGTGGCGATCGGACGACCATCAAGGAGGTAGGCCACGGTGCACGTGAGGGCGGAGTCAATGACCGGGTAGATCTCGCTGCGCTCGTAGAGGCCGCGCTCGGGGAGGCGGCGGACGCGTGTGCGCTCGCTCGGCGGGAAGCCGTCGCTGACAGGGATCTCTCGTGGCATAGAGGGATCGTAGACGACGGAGGAAGGAGTTTCCTGGCGGACCCGACCGGATTCGAACCGGCGATCTCCAGCGTGACAGGCTGGCATGTTGGGCCGCTACACCACGGGTCCGCGACAGGACTGCGAAGCCTAGCAGAGGGGGTA
>Ga0114976_10000899_pt1 | contig 18670 bp, 18 predicted proteins | sample S_130805_EF_Meta_FD_87319 | JGI IMG/M metagenome (GOLD analysis project Ga0114976, IMG submission 87319) | Freshwater microbial communities from Lake Simoncouche, Canada to study carbon cycling - S_130805_EF_MetaG | ecosystem: Environmental > Aquatic > Freshwater > Lake | place: Lake...
GAGATGCAAGATCATCAACTTTTGCATCAATTTCACTCTCCTCAAAAACCCGGTCGACTAGTCCCCAGTCGTGCGCTTCTTGTGCGCTGACCAAGTCGCCTGTAAGTAACATTTCTAGCGCTCGACCAGAGGACATTACTCGCGGAAGCAGCTGGGTATTTCCTGCACCACCATGCCATCCAAGTTTGATTTCGCCTGCACCAAATCTTGAATCAGGTGTTGCATAACGAATATCAGACATGAGAGCCATTTCAAGTCCGCCACCAACGCAGTAACCCCTAATTTTCGAAATCACTGGCTTACGAATTTTCCAAATACCGCGTGCATAATCCACACGATTTCGCAGTTGCCAATTAGATCCGTACTCATCAAGCACTTTGATATCACTTCCGGCAGAGAAGGCTTTACTTCCCGACCCTGTCAGAACAACCACTCGTATAGATTCTTCACTATTGATATAGGTCACCAATTGCATGAGAGCTTTTCCCATGGCAGGAGTCATGGTGTTGAGTTTGTCTGGGCGGTTTAAGGTAATCGTTGCAACAGCTCCTTGCTGCACATAGAGCAACTCATCTGGTAGAACTGGCAACGCACTCATTTTCTCACCCCTTGCTTACGAGCATCTGTAGATGCCTGAATAGCCTGACTAAGTAGTACTTTCATTGCTGATTCAGCTAGATCAGCATCTTCTTCGACAATTGCATCGAGAACTGCCTGGTGTTGAATAAGGAAGCCTCCATCATCAACTACATGGCGCACCATGTCATCTCTAATCTTTAAGAGTGGAATGAAAAGTTTGCCAATTCTTTTCATCAACTCATTCTGCGTCGCATCCAATAGGGCCTGGTGAAATGCCGCATCTGCTTCGCCAATAGCATCTGATTGTGGTCCCTCTTGATAAAAGGCATCCGTCATCTTCTTCAGCGAATTAGTCAGCGCCGAAATATCTTTGCTGCCCCGTCGCTTTGCGGCAATTCGAGCAACCCACGGTTCGTAACTTGCACGGACTTCTTCCAGGTCACGTACAAGCTCACGCCCAAGACCTGATGCCTGAAGCCAAGAAATCACATCTGGATCCAATAAATTCCACTCGTGACGTTCTAAGACAATTGTTCCAGTTTTGGTTCGGGCACGCGTTAAACCCTTGTCGTGAAGCACTTTGAGGGCTTCGCGTACGACGGTGCGACTGACGCCAAACTGCGCTTCCAGTACGTCAGAAGTGATCACAGATCCTGGTGCAATCTTTCCCGAAACAATTTGATTACCGAGAGAGATCACAATCTGAGTTGGCAAATTGCGAGCAATCTTAGTTTTCATAGAAGTGAATCCGTTTCACAGATAGCAAGCGCTACTGGTCCTTGTCCCCAAGGAACAGAAAATCCGCGCGGAGTAAATTCATAATGTGACTTTCGTGTTGAAGCCATCACTGCAGCTGTCACATTTTGAAGTTCTCCTGCAGCGTCAGTATCTGCAATTACTCCAGCAAGAGCGTTAATCATCGCTGGTTTCACAATAGCTTCGTCAACAATCCCGAGCTTAATTGCACGGGCAAATCCAGTTGCCATAAAGCCTGCCGTAGATCCTTCTTCACCTGAACGCTCGCTATCAACAACACACCACCAGCGACCATCTGCGCGCTGTAGTTTTATCATTGCATAGATAAGTTTTGTTGCGGCATCCTGAATTTTCTTTCTACCGGGATGATCCAGTGGAATATTCTTGAGAACATCTAGCATGCCAAGTAACGCCCAACCTTGGCCGCGACCCCAACCTGGCGCCCATGTTCCTTCTACTCCATTCATGAAGAAGTGATCAAAGATTCCATTTTCTTTTTGCAGCGCATCGATATATCCATGTGCCTGTTCAACACCAACATCAATGAGTTCTTTCTTACCAGTCTCTTTTCCTAGCGCTGTAAAAAATGGTGGATCAAAGTGAAGACAATCAATGCATGTTCCCCCTGGTGGCTTGGCAAGCCAATCAGCTTCTTGCTTAGGAAGTTCTTCCCCACCGTATGGTGGGATTAAACAGAGCGACTCCCATGTGTCATAAATTCCGCGATCTTTTGTTCGGCTCATCAGATACGCAGCAAGGAGATTGAGTGACTCGATAATGCTCTTATCTTTAGTCTCATGAGCAACTTCAACCATAGCTACTCCTGGTGCAGTGCAGTCAAGGCGACGAAATGGTTCTGGTCGACTTGCCCATGCGCGAATCCAGCCCTGTGCGAAGGAAAAGTAAGTGGGATTGTTGAGTAAGCGCCCAGTTTCTAAAATTCCTTCAAAACCTGTTGAGTCTCCGAAGTTCCAACTCTTATATGGCATTCCCAGAAGTGACTTGCCTACTTTTTCAAGGAGTACAAGTCTTTCTTGGCGTGATGGAAGTGCTGGTGCTTGAGTCATAGATTTAACGCCCCTTAAATTCTGGTTTACGTTTTTCTGCAAATGCTTTCTGTCCTTCAGCTGCATCTTCAGTTGTCATGCAGTATGCAAATGAATCATTTTCATAGAGCAAGGCGGTTTCAAGTGGAATGCTTTGAGACATGCGCACCATGTGCTTGGTCATCTGTGCTGCAATTGGCGCTTTTTCTGCAATCGATTCTGCAATAGCAAGTGCACGATTAAAAACTTCTTCTCTTGGAACAAGCTCTTGAACTAATCCCATACGGAATGCTGCATCTGCTAAAACAGGTTCGCCATGCAAAAGAAAGAGATTTGCATTTCCCGGACCAACTCGGTGCGCAAGTAATTGCGTCTGCCCAGAACCGCCGTGCCAGCCCCATCGAATTTCGCCCGCCAAAAACTTTGCTTCTGGAGAAGCCACGCAAATATCTGAAGCGCAAGCCATCTCAAGCCCCCCACCAATTACCCAGCCGTGAAGGGAAGCCACTACTGGTTTTTTGATCAGCCAGATGGCGCGTGCGTAGTCAAGATTTCGATCAAAGCGGTTTCGATACTCCCAGTTTGTTCCGTACTCATCTAACTCAGTGAGGTCGCTTCCTGCACAAAAACCTTTTTCGCCTTTGCCGTAGAGAACGACCGAACGAATTTCAAGGTTGTTGTTAATCTCGTGGATGTAGCTATTCATCTGCCCATCCATTACTACTGTCATTGCATTGATCTTCTCTGGGCGATTAAGAATGAGATGCGCAACTTTTCCATGCACTTCAAAATCAACCTGTCCTGATAGTGGTGCAGCCATTTTTTACTCCTTCACTGTTCCGACGGCGCCAGATTTAATAAGCTCTTCAACCTTCGTGGCTGGCATTCCCAGAAGATCTATCAAAATTTCTTTCGTGTGTTCACCCAATGCGGGCGCTCCGCGACGAATAGTTGGCGGGGTATCTGAAAGACGAACCGGTGGGCGAACTGTTTTGGCACTTTCGCCACGCATCTGTGGTTGGTCCCAGATATATTTCGTTTCAATAATGTGCGGATCATTTACTAAATCTTCATAGTCATACACCGGGCCACACCAAGCACCTACTCGATCGCAGATTTCAATCCATTCGGCTGTGGTTTTATCTTGGAAGCTATGTCGAATCAACTTATAGACTTCATCACGATGTTTATGTCCATCGTTGTAGTGGTCAAGCGTGCGTAAGAAATCGTTATCCAGAACTTCTCCAAGTACTGGAAGTGGCACCATAGCCAAAGTCAGCCAAGCATCTTTAGTTCTATAGACTCCATAGGGCGCAGGAATTGATGCATGTGCACTGCGTTCTTCCATGCGAGTTGGCATACGGCCTGTGTTAAGAAAAGTTACAATCTCTTGCAGCTGGCAATCCATAACGACTGACAACATATCAATTTCAACATGTTGGCCAGTGCCAGATTGATGTCGGGATTCAATTGCTGCAAGAATCCCAATCACTGCTTGGTATCCAGTCATCACATCGGCACCCCACAACGCGCTCGGTGTTGGATCATCACCGAGAGCTCCAACGCTAAACATTGAACCGCTATATCCCTGAACAATCAGATCCTGCCCTGGGCGATCCCGGTAAGGACCAGTTGAACCGTATCCAGAAATTGAACAGTAAACGATTCTTGGATTTATCTTTTTTAAATCTGCATATCCGATTCCAAGGCGATCTGCAGTTCCATATCTAAAATTTTGCAAGAAGACATCTGACTTCTTAACTAATTCGTAGAGGACTTCTTTACCTTCTTGGCTTTTGAGATCGATAGATAGAGATCGCTTGTTGCGATTAACGGCAAGAAATGTGGTCATCTCGCCATTACTCTGGCGATCTTCAAATCCACGAGTTCTATTGAATTCACCATTTACTGGCGGTTCAATTTTTATGACATCCGCGCCAAGATCACCCAATCGAGTTCCCGCAATGGGTCCTGCCAACATTTGAGTTGCATCGATGACGCGAAGATTTTCTAGAGCACCATTAGCTGAATTCATGGATAGATACTTTCTTATGAAGAATTGAATGTCAACGATTATTCGTCGCCATATACCTGATTTGTGCCTTACTGACCTGGGGTTTTACCAGTGCTTATGCAAAGCGGCAGCTCAAGCCACCGTCAACGATCCAATCAGCACCGTTCACAAAAGATGCATCATCTGAGAGCAAGAAGGTAACTACCTTTGCGATCTCTGATGTCTTTGCCATGCGAGCCATTGGTTGAACGGCCATTGACTCTGCCTTCTTTTCAGGAAGCATCTCAAACCAAGACTCCAGTAGCGGGGTGAGTGTGTATCCAGGTGAAACCGCGTTTGTGCGGATCTGATGAATGCCCTCATCGAGTGCCAAGTTGCGTGTCAGACCAATGACACCTGACTTTGCAGCCGCGTATGGAAAATACTTTGGGTATGTCATTCGTGCATGGATAGATGCAATATTAACAATCGCACCCTTTTTAGCTGCACGCATTGAAGGCAGTACCAACTTTGCCGTGTGCCAAACGCTCTTGAGATCTACATCGAAGAACTTATTCCATTCTTCATCAGTCATTTCCACTGCATCTGCATTTGAATTTACGCCCGCATTATTAACTAGACATGTGATGGGGCCGAGCTCTTTCACAATTGCTTCGTGAGCCACCTTGAGCGAATCAAACTTGCCAACATCTGCTTGGTGAAACATCACCTTGAAACCTTGAGCAGTTAACTCGGCTGCATAGGCTTCTCCTGCCGGAACTACGATGTCGCAGAAAGAAACGCGTGCTCCCTGTTGCGCAGCATCTAAAACAATTGCTGCTCCGATTCCAGCTGCTCCGCCTGTTACAAATACATGTTCATTCTGTAGTTTCATTTTTTTACCAATCTGCTACTGAGCCATCGTTGTGGAACCATTGAACCGGATTTCCGGATACAAATGGGTGTTTTGCTGCTTCTTTTTCATCCATCTCAACGCCGATACCTGGCGCAGTCGGAGGATAAATATGTCCATCTTTGATTTCTGGAACGCCGGTGAAGACCTCCGAGCGCCAAGAAACATCTGAACGCATCACTTCTTGGATGAGGAAGTTTGGAGTTGTTAAACCAAGGTGCACATTGACCATCGTTGCAATTGGGCCAAGTGGGTTATGTGGTGCCATGGTCACGCCATATGTATCGCAGAGAGCTGAAATCTTACGTAACTCAGTAATTCCACCTGCATGACAGACATCTGGCTGGGCAACGTCAATCAGTCCATCTTCCAGAAGAGGCAGAAATTCTGTGCGGTGAAGTAGACGCTCACCAGTCGCAAGCGGAACAGTGATTTTTGCACGTGCTCGCTTCAGAGCTTCGTGTTGATCGGGCGGCACAATTTCTTCAAGGAAGAGCGGTTTATATGGTGCTAACACTTCGGCAAATTGAATTGCCATTGCCGCAGTTGTTCTTCCATGAAAATCAATCATGATATCTACATCGGGGCCTGCAGCTCTTCTTGCTGTTGCCATTAGTTCACCTGCATGACGCAGTTTGGCGGCATCACCAAGTGGGGCAGATTGTGGGACGGCAAGAATCTTCACTGCAGTAAATCCATCTTTGATGCTTTGCTTCATCTTCTCTTCAAAAGAACTCACTGTGTCAGAGTTATAGACTGCATCAGAATTTCCACCACCAAGATGGTCATACATACGAACTCGATCGCGCGCTAAGCCGCCAAGAATGCGCCAGAGCGGAACGTTAAGATCTTTTGCTGAAATGTCCCATAGCGCTTGATCTATTCCGCTGATTGCAGACATAGTCACTGCTCCACCTTTAAAGAATGGATGGCGATAGAGAATCTGCCAATTACGTTCGATTTCACGTGGATCGCGCCCCACAAGTAAAGGTGCTAAATCTTCAACCGCTCCAACCACTGCGCGTGCTTGAAATTCAAGAGTCGCTTCACCAATTCCAATGAGTCCTGCAACATCTGTATAGACCCGGACAACTACCCAGTTGCGCATTTTTGCATTGACAACTGTCGTAGTGATTTTAGTGATTTTCATTATTTACCTGATTTCACTTTCTGGATTTCAGAGACGAAAGCCGCAACACGAGATGGAATCTCTGAAATTCCTCCGCCCATTAAAGGTCCCCCGACTCCGAAACCCATCGCACCTGCTGCAATCCAATCTTTAATATTTTCAACGCTGACTCCACCCGTGACTACCCATTGTGCTTGTGGGAATGGGTCGCGCACTGCTTTGAGATAGGCCGGTCCAAAGTGCGATGCTGGAAAGAGTTTCAAAGTAGTTGCGCCTGCTTGTAGAGCTCGCGCTACATCAGTCGGCGTTGCAACACCAGGAACAGAGAGAAGATTGAGATCAAGAGTTTTTTTAATTACTGCAGCATCTGTATGTGGTGAGAGAACAAATGTTGCACCCGCCTTCTTGGCACTAATGACATGCGCAGGGCTCATTGCAGTTCCAATACCCACTGTGATGCCCTTGATTGCAGAGTATTCCTCGATTAAATCAAAGACTTCTGGCGTCGTAGTTGTGAATTCAAATAAAGTAATGCCTGCGCTGTGCAGCGCAGCAGCAGCACTTCTACCCTCTGCTGCTGTCTTGGTACGAATGATTGCAACAATAGAACTCTTCTCAATGTCTTCTAGCGCGCTCACGAAATATTCTCCAAACTCTCTGACATGACACCTGATGCGCCCTTTGGAAGTCCAGTCCAATCCCCTAATTGAGATGCCACAAGTGCACCACACTTACTTCCTTGCAATATTGCTTCACGCAGTGGAAGCCCTCCTAAGATTCCCGCGATTGTTCCGCCAACAAATGCATCTCCAGAGCCAACAGGATCGACAGTTTCTACAACATTTGGAGACACATCAAATCTTTCACCGTTATGTAGCACACGCATCATCTGATCTCCAGCAGTCATGATGGCTGTCTTTACGCCCGCTGCACTGGCTAGTCGAAGATTCTCTTCTGGATCCTTGCTTGCCCATACAACAGCGTATTCATCGACTCCACCTACAACTAAATCAACATCATGAATTAATGTACGTAGGGCTTTGGAAGCATCTAATTCGCTCCAGAGCTTACGTCGCAAATTAATATCAAAGCTAATTGGAACGCTATTCTTTCGCGCCAACTCCATAGCTTTTGCCACAGCGGCCGCAGAACTTTCAGAAATCGCAACTGATATTCCAGTGACATGTACCCAGCGGGATGAAGCGATTGCTTTCTCTTCAACATCTTCAACAGAGATGGTTGAACCAGCAGATGATTTACGTAAGTAGGTAACATCTATCGGATTCTTTTGACCTCGGTTGCGAACGAGCGCTGGAGTATAGGAGTCCACGGTTTTAACACCACCTACATGTACGCCTTCACTCTTGAGGCTTGCGAGAATATTCTTACCCAGCTGATCGGCTCCCAAGCGAGAGATCAAGGTTGCACTTAACCCAAGGCGCGTCACTGCTACTGCAACATTGCCTTCAGCTCCAGCAACAGATAATTCATATTTCTGTGCAGTCGCCACATCATCTGTATCGACAGCAAGAAAGAGCGCCATGACTTCCCCGAGTGTGTAGAGATCAGACATTTGCCTGTACCTCTTCGACGAGTGCGAGCATCTCTTCGATTTCTAAAGAAGTCTGTGGATCTAGAGATACCGTTGGATTTCGACAGTAATTACTCTCGATAATTCCGCGCCGGTAAAGAACATCTTTCTCTGCAGCGATAAGGAGTTCTAGGTTTGAAATCCATTTTGCCACGTGGGGTATAAAACGATTGAGGCGTAATTCAAATTCCTTTTGATCCCCTGCAACGAGTGCGCGCTCTGCCCACAGATATAAATCTGTAAGGCCGCATCCTGGTTGAAGTCCATCTGTTCCGGCAGCAACGCCTTCTTTCCAAAAAATCCCACCCCAGCCAATCAGCGTTCTTACGCGTCCATTGGTTAACGCTGTTACGGTTTTAATTGACTCTGTCGGAGGATTTGCCTCGCACTTAATTATCTGCAAATTACTGTACTTGTTGGCAAGATTGATTAAGCCAGAGACATCTGCCATTCCACCCGCTTGCGGGAGGTGTTGGATTACAACTGGGACTTTAACTGACTTCAAGATTGATTCAAGATGAAAATCAATTTGTGCCGCAGATGGAGAGAAGAATGTTGGAGGCAAAATATTGATGTAGTCCACACCCATTGCTTCGTAATCTTTTGCTCGGTTCACTGCTAACTCCGAGGAGTGGTCTGCGACAGTTGTGATTACTCTCAGATCTGAACCTTCGCGTTCCGAAAGCAAAATATCTAGCAGCTGATAACGCTCTGGGTCTGAAAGTTTAATGTTCTCACTAGCCACCCCGAAGAAGAGAGTGGATTTTGTTCCGATCTCAATTATCCAGCGGCAGAGCGCACGGAAACTTTCGTAATCAACCTCGCCCTTTTTAGAAAAAGGCACGGATAAAACCGGGCAAACTCCTTTGATGCTCACCCGGTTACCCTAATTACTAGCGCTTAATTCGCTTCGAAATCACTGCCTGCATAATTACAGACAAAATGATGACTAGCCCAAAGAATACTTGGGTATAGAAAGCATTGATTCCCGATGCAACAATTCCAGCATTTATCGCTCCGATAATAAATGAGCCAACAAATGTGCCGGTGACTGTTCCGATACCACCGAATACGGAGGTGCCACCCAAGAACACTGATGCGATTGAGTTCATCAGAAGTCCTTCACCTAGCGTTGGCCAGAAATAAGAAACTTCAAACGAAGCGACAAGACCGGCAAATGCTGCAAAGAATCCCATAATTGCAAATGTGCGTCTCTTGACTCGGCTGACATTGACACCCATCAATTGAGCAGATGTCTTGTTATCTCCAGTTAAGAAGACGTGAGCACCAAATTGAGTTCTATTGAGTACGAACCACAAGATGATGGTCGCAACTACTGCCCACCAAAATTGATTTGCTATGCCAAGAAATGATCTTCCGACTAACAGGTTAGCGACACCAGATAACTCTTTATCTGTAAGTCCAACTCCTGTGCCATTCATCCAGGCAAGTTCAATTCCGCGGAATAGAAATCCGGTACCGATAGTGATTACAAGTGATGGGATAGCAAAGTACGTCACCAACCAACCGTTGAAGTAACCAGCAAGCGTTCCCACAATCAGCGCACCTAAAAATCCTAGCCAGATATTTCCAGTACCCGAATAAATCTTTGCAAATGTTGCTGTGGCTAGTGCCATCACAGAAGGGAAAGATAGGTCTATCTCACCAGTGATAACGATGAGTGTGAGAGGGATAGCCATCAGTGCGAACAATGGAGTACTCGATGCAAAGGCTAAATAAATATCTTTAGAGGTGAAAGCCTCGGAGGCTGTAACCACAAAGACAAGCCACATGGCAATTCCGACTCCCCAGATACCAAATTGCATGCCAAATCTGCGCCAAAATGAAGGCGGACGAGCAGCGTTGTTCTTTGCTTTTGATTCAGTTTTCTCGCTCATAATCTCATTACTCCTTTATAGACCCGGTGCGAGCAACTCGATACATGCTCTCGATTAATTCATCCATGGTGATTTCACTCTTCTTATAATTACCGGCAACTTTGCCGCGATCAAGCACAATCATGCGGTCAACAGCTGGGTAGATATGGAAAATATTGTGATCAATAAAGATTGCAGATCGACCAGACTTCTTAATGTTCTGAACAAAATCCAAAGTCTTCTTAGTTTCAGATAAAGATAAGCCAACAGTTGGCTCATCCAAAATAACGAGTTCGGCATCGAAGTAAAGTGCTCTTGTGATTGCCACGCCCTGCTTTTCCCCACCAGACATCGTCAAAACAGCATTATCTGGATGCACGGCGGTAGAGGTGAAGCCCATATGTTCGCTCATGAGGCGGGTTGCTTCACTCTTCATCTTCTTAACATCTAGTCGACCAATTTTATTCTTGATTTCTCTTCCCATGAACATGTTGCGCCAGATGGGTTGCAGCTCGCAGAGTGCGCGTTCCTGGTAGATAGTTTCAATCCCAAGATCACGGGCTTTCGCCACGCTCCAATCGGTAATCTTCTCGCCCTTAAACCAAATTTCTCCACCTTCGTCTGGCTTGTGAAAACCCATAATTGTCTTTACTAGGGTTGATTTACCTGCGCCATTGTCGCCAAGTAAGCCAACAATCTCTCCTGGATAAATCTCAAGATTTACCTCGGATAGTGAGCGAACCTCACCAAAGGTTTTTGAAACATTTTTAAGTTGAATTACCGGTGCAGTACTGGACATTACCTAAAACCCTTCGAAAAGGTGCATCGGTTGGGAATGTTATTCCCAACCGATGCACTGACTTATTCGCTATGTATTAGCGGATTTCCTTCTTTGCAAGTGGAGCAACAACCTTAACGTTGGCCTTATCAACGAATCCACCAGCTGTATTCACATCAAGACCTGAGAAACCAAACTTCTTGGTGAGGCAGATCTGAAGGATTGGTAGATATCCCTGTAAGAACGGTTGCTGATCGATTACGAGTTGTAGGTAACCACTCTCGATAGCAGTTGTTGTTGCAGGAGATACGTCGAATCCACCGAAGTAGACAGACCCTGCCTTGAGGTTTGCAGCCTTCATGTATGTTGCTGCAGTAGCAGTTAAGCCACCGTGATCAGTAACAACAGCTTTGACGCCAGGGTTCTTTGCCATAATTCCAGCAAATGTTGGACCGCCTGATGCAGGTGTTGTATTTGTAGCTTGATCAATCTCCTGGTAGATAACCTTAACCTTGAGTTTTTCGAAGCCATCAATGACGCCAACTGTGCGTTGACCGCGATCTCCGCCTTGACCCTTAAGGCCCCAAACGAATGCTGAGTCTCCAGCAGCAAGTTTTCCACGCTTCACCATTTCTGTTGCGAGGTCTACTCCAGCTTTGTAGTTAACAGCACCGACATAACCAAATCCCTGTGTTGAATATTGGGCTTGTAGGTCTGTAAGTGAAGTGTTCAATGTTGTAATGATGATGCCCTTCTTGAAAGACTCATCAACGAGTGGCTTAGCAGCTTCTGGTCCCATGAAACCGTACATTGCAATGCCGTTTGGCTTTGTTGCAATCGCTTCTTTCCACTGGGTTACCATTTTTGCAGGATCCCAATCTGAGAAGTAATACTTAACTGTTGGACCAAGATCTTTTTCAGCTTGGCGATAACCGTTATAAACGTTGTTAGCAAAGACGCCGCCTTGTGGTCCACCAGGGAATGCGGCGATCTTTACGCCTTTGCACCACTGGTTTGTTGCTGCTGCATTTGCAGATGTTGCACTATTAAATGCAACAAATGAAGAAGCTGCAACGACAAGTGCAACAAAGCTAACTTTAGCTTTCTTGATTGACATTTATTCCTCCTAGAGTTTGAGTCGAGAATCGACCCGTCCCCTTTTATACTTCATACTTAATGGACAAAACAAGGGTTTTGCGTCATACATAGGTAACGTTTGGGTAACTAAAGGCTCCACGCTTCTAGGTTCCTTTTAAGGATAATTTGGTAGGGACTAATGGGGCGAAAAAAAGAATAAATGGATTCGCCCGGTAGACAAGCTCATGCCTGGGCCATTAATAGGTTGCGCGCCCACCCGAAACATCGAAGGTGAAGCCGGTTGTGAAAGAACAGGCCGGCGAAGCCATGAAAGCAATCATCTCGGCGACTTCTTCAGACTCGCCGATGCGGCCCATAGGAATTCGAGAGATCATATATTTCATCGTATCTTCAGTTGTGTTCTCATTAATTGCGGTGCGAATAACGGCAGGTGCTAACGAGTTGATAACTACACCAGATGCTGCAGCTTCTTTTGCTACACCTTTTACATAACCAATGAGTCCCGCTTTCGCAGTGTTGTACGGCGACATTCCAGGGTTGCCTTCTTTGCCTGCGATAGAAACTACTTGAACAATGCGGCCGTACTTACGCTCTTTCATGAGGGGCATCACTGCTTGTGTGATCCAAATTGCTCCGAAGAGATCAATCGTCAAGGGCTTAAGGAATTGATCCCAAGTAATATCTTCGGTCTGCACTCCAGTTGGCCCAGTAATGCCACCGGCATTTACCAGTGAATCAATGTGCCCATGTTCTTTTTCAATAGCTTTAATCGTCGTGCGTACATTTTCTTCAGAGCCTAAATCGAATAGGTTATAAGAGGCGCTGCCGCCATTGCTTTTAATTTCATCCACGACTGCCTTCAGGCCAGCTTCATTCACATCGAGAGCGACCACATGAGCACCGCGACTTGCCAGCAGTACTGCCGATGCGCGACCAATTCCACTTGCAGCGCCAGTGACGACGGAAATCTGTCCAGTAACGGAAGTACGGTCTTCTGACATTGTGAGCCCTTCGATTCTGCGCAATAAAATTTCTTGCGCCTATTGAGTATTTGTCCCAATTTACACTAACTTGAATTCAGTAGTAATCCCATTTCATGTCTAGTTTTAAGGGGCTTATAGATGTCGACCAAAATCACAGTAGAGACCTTCGATGAGCGAAAGTGCTACCTCGGCGAGGGTCCAACTTCATCTGGCCCAGGAAACAACCATGTTATGTGGGTCAACATTCTGGAAAACCAAGTGATGTGGCGCAACCTCGAAACAGGTCTGACAGGTGGATATGAAACTGCCGAACACGTCTCATTCGCTATCCCGCGCACGCAAGGCGGAGAAGTTCTAGGAACTGTCAGCGGTCCGGTATTGCGAGATCCTGACGGAACAATTCACCAACTTCCAACACGATCCACTGTTGCAGGCGATGTAGATACCTTTCCAACTCGCTGGAACGATGCAAAAGTTTCTCGCAAAGGTGACTTAATCCTTGGAACGATGACTTACGACGTAAAACCACATGAAGGTGCGTTATACCGCTACGTACCAAATAGTTCTTTTTTAGAGCGCATTGTTGATGATGTAACTATCAGCAATGGAATGGATTGGTCATCAAAAAATGATTCATTCTTCTACATAGATACGATGGCACTCAGTGTTGATCGATTTGATTTGGCACCCGATGGTCGAGCAATTTCTAATCGGAAAGCAATGTGGACAGTTCCTGACGGAGATCCTGGCCTTCCCGATGGTATGTCAATTGACGCCGAAGATGGTCTCTGGGTTGCATTCTGGGGCGGTTCTGTTGTTCGCCGCTTTGATAAAGATTTCACCATCACAGCGGAGATTAAAATTCCAGCGCCAAACGTTACAAGCTGCGTCTTTGCCGGTCCTGATTTAGATACTTTGATTATCACGACAGCACATAACGGTGAAGCCGATGCTCCACCGCAAGCCGGCATGACATTTATCTGCAAGCCTGGTGTTAAGGGAGTTGTGACCAATCTCTTCCCTATGTAAGTAAAAGGGTGGTTACACTTGCGCATACCTTTTATTCACTGCGGATACAGATTTCGCCTCAAGAGATTGGTCTACACACATGGCTAACTTGCCTTCAACACGAGATCCAAAAGGACCGATGAAGAAGTCGATCGCCCTACTTAAAAATCAAGGCGTACAGAGTCAAGATGCAGATGCAATTCCAGAATCCGCAAAACGATTTAAAGATGGCAACCGCTGGAAAATTGAAATTCCATCCGTCGAGGGCCCCGCTGCTTTTCAAGTGGTCTTGGATGAAGCAAAGAAACGCAAATTAAAGATTGATCGTATCTCTCAAGGTTCGGGCATCATGATGCAGACAGATGCTGAAATCAAAGAGATGGTTGCCATTGGCAAGAAGGAAAAGATTGAAGTCTGTCTCTTTGTTGGCCCTCGCGCAGCATGGGATATTGGAAAACAACCTGTTTCATCTGCTGGTGGAGTCGCTGCTCCTACTTTGCGCGGAGCAGATCAACTTCGTTATGCGGTAGAAGATGTTCTCCACGGAGCAAGTCTTGGACTTCGTTCTGTGCTCGTCGGAGATTTAGGGCTACTTGCAGTTCTTGGAGAGGCAAAGAAGAAAGGTGATCTTCCAAAAGATTTCATCTTGAAGACTTCTGTCGCTCTTCCTTGTACTAATCCTGCGACTGCAAAGATTCTTGAGGAGTTGGGCGCTTCAACTCTTAACCTTGCAACAGATCTTTCGCTTCAACAAATTGCTGCAATACGCGCGCAGGTAGATGTGCCGCTGGATGTGTACGTAGAGGGTCCTGACGATTTCGGTGGAGCTGTTCGTCATTATGAAGTTCCTGATTTAGTTCGAGTTGCCGCTCCTGTGTATCTTAAATTTACTGTGCGCAACTCTCCTGGTTTATATCCAGCTGGCGGTCACATTCAGGGCGTCGTTGAATCCACCGCACGTGAACGTGTTCGTAGAGCTTCAATTGGGCACTCCATGCTCACGCGCTATGACTATAAAGGTTGATGTGTGGCAAAAAGTAACGTCCTGATTTTCGGTGCAACAGGTGCACTCGGTGGTGCAATTCATGCCCGATTTACCAAAGCTGATTGGAATATCTTCTGCGCGGTGCGTTCACCTTCTACTCTTGCCCAGTCATTTCTTCTACCGATAACTAAGGATCATCTTCCTGCAGAAATCGCTGATGTCGAATTTGATGCAGTTGTGTTTGCTCAGGGAACTAATTCCAACGGCAATGTCATGGATACGCAGACTTCAGAACTATTGCGTGTATTTGAAGGCAACGTACTAGCGATTACAGAGGCAACTGCCGGATTGATGCACCACAATAAAATAAAGCAGGGAGGCCGAATTGTGATTTTAAGTTCCCTATGGGAACTACTTACACGACAGGATAAAATGGCTTACACGGTTTCCAAAGCTGCAGTGGGTGGACTTGTCAGGTCGATGGCAGTTGACCTCGGTCGCACAAAAGGAATTCTCGTTAACGGAATCCTTCCTGGAATTGTAAGAACTCCCATGGCAGAGAAGTTACTTGCACCAAGCCAGATTGAAAACGTCGCGAATTCAACCCCAGGTGGAAGACTTGTGACGCCTGAAGATGTGGGAAACAGTGCATACCTACTTGCTTGCGAATCAAATACAGCTATTTCAGGTCAGAGCATCTATGTAGATAATGCGTTCTCGGTTGCGAGAGTTATTTAAGTAATGAGCGTTGAACTTCTCAATGAAGATACGGTTGTCGCCTATCTGCAATCCCGAGGAGTCATTCCGTTTAGTGAAAAGGCAACTGTAGAAGTCCTTACTGGTGGGGTATCTAATGTAGTACTTGCAGTGCAGACTGAGTCAAAGGATTTAGTCCTGAAGCAAGCGTTGGCTGAATTAAAAGTTGCTACAAAATGGGAAGCCGATCAACGCAGGGCGATCGTTGAGGCCCATGCAATAGAGACTTTTCATGCACTCTCGCCAGACCAAGTTCCGGCGCTAGTTGATTATGATCCTGAAGTTTTTACGCTAGTTCTTGAACGAGTTCCACATTCTGCAACGGTCTGGAAATCAGATTTACTCGAAGGAATTATCTACCCTGAGATCGGCGCAAAGCTCGGTCATACCTTAGCTACCTGGCATAACTTCGGCCGTAGTTCAGAGGTAGCTCGCAAGAAGTTCTCTGAAGATTTACTTTTCGAGCAACTGCGTATTACACCTTTTTACGGAACTGTTGCTGGTAAAAATCCAAAGTTGTCAGAAAAAATAATGAGCCTTGTGGACGAATTGAAGGGTGAAAAAACAACGCTGGTTCATGGTGACTTCTCTCCCAAGAACATCATGATTGGCCAAGAACGAGCTGTGTACATTTTGGATTATGAAGTGACGCATACCGGAAATCCTGTTTTTGATTTGGCATTTCTCACCGGACATCTACTCTGCAAATTTTTCCGAGAACAAAATCCGGAGAAGCGCCTCAGTCTTCGCCAAACGGCAGAAGAATTTCTCAAGGCATACGATGCACAAAGTGAGATAGCGCATGCACCTTCTCTTGCCTGGCACACAGCCCTGATTGCTCTCGCCCGAGTCGAAGGAACATCCCTAGTCAATTATTTAGATGAGTCTGCTCAACGCTTGCTCGCAAACCACTGCAAGAGTGCGCTCTCTCGTGAAGTTCCAATTGATTTACTAGAGCTGTACGCAGCGGAACTCCCATGAAGATAACAAAGGCGCACGGATATCAAGTGCTCGATTCACGGGGACGCCCAACTGTTGCTGCCTCCATCACGCTTGATGATTTTTCTATCCATACTGCGCGCGTTCCATCAGGTGCTTCCACCGGTGCCCACGAAGCAGTTGAGCTCCGCGATTCTGGCACACCTCTTGCAGAGAAGTTCTATGGCGGCAAATCAGTCTTTATGGCAGTTGCACATGTAAATACAAAGATCGCGCCAGCACTCGTTGGAAAAGATATATCTCTTGAAGACGTTGATCGCGCGATTAAAGAAATTGATCCATCAGAAAACCACAGCGGATTAGGTGCAAACGCCACTCTCGCAGTGTCACTGGCGGCTGCAAAAGCAGAGGCACATAGCAAGAATCAATCTCTCGCTCGATTATTTTCACCACAAGGGGCGCTCTTACTTCCTATGCCTATGGTCAACATTCTCTCTGGTGGAGCGCATGCCAATCGCACGCTAGATATTCAAGATGTATTAGTGCTTCCACATGGTGCGCACAGTTTCTCTGAAGCCCTTTCATGGATTGTTGCGATTCGCGAACTCGCTGCAGTTCGTGGCCGTGAGAAGGGACTAGTGACGCATCTTGTTGCAGATGAAGGCGGTCTTGGGATTCCATTTGATTCAATTGAAGATGCATGTTCATTTGTCGTCTCATGTATTCAGGAACTTGGGCTCAAGCCGGGAGTAGATGTCTCTCTAGCGCTTGACATTGCATCCACTCAATTCTTTATTGATGGTAAGTACCAGTTATTCAATGCCAAAAAGAGCTACACACCTGCAGAATTTGTTGACGTCATTGCAACTCTTGTTAAGAATCAACCAATTATCTCTATTGAAGATCCATTTGCTGAAGACGACTGGAACTCCTGGAGTGACTATGCAGAGATTGCCCCACAGCAATTGCAGCTACTGGGTGATGATTTGTTTACAACCAGCCCAACACGACTTCAACGTGGTATCGCTGAAAAGAGTGCGAATGCAATTCTGATTAAGCCCAATCAAAATGGACTTGTCTCAGACACTCTTCGAGTTCTGGAGAGCGCCCACGCAGCAGGCATGAGGACGGTTGTTTCAGCCCGCTCAGGAGAGACTGAAGATAGTTGGTTATCGGATTTAGCAACGGGTTGGAAGGCGCAGCAAATCAAAGTCGGATCTACTCATGGCTCTGAGCGCACCGCAAAGTGGAATCGCTTGCTTGAGTTAGAAGCCACAGAAGAAACAAGGTTCGCTCAACCTTTTTAACGGCTAGCTCTATTCCACCTTACTGATTTATCTAGTGTGAGTGACGAGGAATTCCCGATCCACTGCCACCAACAAGGAAGTCAAAGTCTGCGCCCAGGTGCGCCTGCTGAACATGTTGCACGTAGAGACGTGACCAACCGCGATTGGGAAGCTCATTTGGATTACTCCACTTGGCACGACGCTCGGCAAGTACTTCTTCGGTGACATGCAAAGTGAGTGAACGATTCGGAACGTCGAGTTCAATCTCATCTCCATTTTCAACGAGAGCAAGTGGGCCTCCCGCGGCACCTTCTGGAGAAACATGAAGAACAACTGTTCCGTATGCAGTTCCACTCATGCGCGCGTCAGAGACTCGCACCATGTCGGTGATACCCATCTCAAGAATCTTTTTGGGAAGAGGCATATTTCCAACTTCAGGAAAACCTGGGTATCCCATTGGTCCAGCATTGCGAAGAACAAGAACCGTATCTGGAGTGACATCTAGATCTGGATCATCTGCAACATCCAAATACTCTTCGATGCGATCGAAGACCATTGCAACACCGCGGTGCTGCAAGAGTGAAGGTGTAGCTGCAGAGACTTTGAGAACTGCTCCGTTGGGAGCGAGTGAGCCGCGCACCACGACGATTCCTGAGCCAGCTTTTTGGAAAGGTGTTGCAAATGGAGTAATGACATCGTCATTCCATGATTTAGCATTCTCGATATTTTCAGCAACAGTTTTTCCAGATACTGTGATTTGATCTGTGTGAAGGAGACTTTCAATCTCTTTCATTACCGCAGGCAAACCGCCAGCATCAAAGAACTCTTCCATCAAATACTCACCAGATGGCATGAGATTTACCAACACTGGAACCTCACGAGCCAAACGATCGAAATCTTCGAGCTCTAGTTTTACACCAATTCGGCCGGCGATCGCAAGCAAGTGAACTACA
>Ga0114976_10000902_pt1 | contig 18597 bp, 19 predicted proteins | sample S_130805_EF_Meta_FD_87319 | JGI IMG/M metagenome (GOLD analysis project Ga0114976, IMG submission 87319) | Freshwater microbial communities from Lake Simoncouche, Canada to study carbon cycling - S_130805_EF_MetaG | ecosystem: Environmental > Aquatic > Freshwater > Lake | place: Lake...
CAAATCAAATGTTCTCGATCAAATCATTCAAGAAAAACTCCTCACAAATGAATTACAGTCATTACATCTCCAAGTTTCGGATGAGCGTTTAACAAAAGAGTTGAATCGCTTTCCCGAAATTCAAGCCTTAAAAAAACCAGATGGCTCGATTGATGCTGAAAAATATAAACAATTATTACAAAGTAATGGTTTTAGTGTGAACCAATTCCAAAATTTCAAACGCTCTGAGTTGATGAGTACAGATTTACAAAATGCGATTGCGTCTAACCAACAAGGTATCAATTCAAACACCGTATCAGAAAAATTGATCGCTGCTTATGGTATTGAAAGAGAAGTTCAGGTTGTATTTTTCTTGGCTGATCAATATGCAAAAAATATTAAAGTTGAAGAATCTGAGTTAAAAGATTATTACCAAGCTCACCCAAGTGATTTTCAGACAACCCCAACTGCAGATGTTGAATATGTTGTTTTGCATCGAGATGCAAAAGTGGATGAAAAAGAATTCGCGCAAAAGGCTGATTCATTTGCCAATATTGTCTACGAACAGGCCGATAGTCTAAAACCTGTAGCGGATAGTTTGAAATTAACAATTCAAAAGGTGGCAGGAGTGAGTGCAACCGGTAAAATGACTTTACCGAAAGGCCATCCGATCAATGAAGCTAAAACCTTGAAAACGATTTTCAAAGATGATGTGTTGAAGTTGAATAAAAATTCTGAAGTAGTTCAACTCCCCAACGGAGATTTGATTTCAGTTCATGTAACCCAATTTAATGAATCCAAAACACAAAATTTTGAGGATGTTAAGACTGAAGTAGAAAAAATAGTACGATCAAAAAAAGCTGAGGATATGGCTGTAGCCGAGGGAACTCAGTCTGTAGAAAAGCTGCAAAATGCTCCCCTAGCAAAATTACCCGGTAAGGAATTTTCAAAGTCTGTTTGGGTTTCTAGAAATAAACCATTAGATTTAAGTGGTGAGCCATTTGAGAAGATTTTTGGTGTTGAAGCGAGTAAGTTACCTCAAGTTGTTTCAGCCAAACTTCCTGGTTCTGGGATTGCGCTCTACCGAGTAAATCAAGTAAGAGAGTCAAAAGAAAATAATCCTAAGGCACAAATTGAGCAATTTAATCAGATTGCAGAATTGAATCTGCAAAATGAATTAGCAGCTTATTTTGCGAATATGAAAGATCGTTTTCCAGTCAAAAAGTTGAAATCACTTCAATAATTTTTTGAATGTTGGCAGCATATTATTTAATAGAATTATTTGTGCTGCTTGATTAGGGTGTATTCCATCGTCTTGAAAGTATTCTCGTTTTGTGGCGATACCTTCAAAAAAGAAGGGGACCAGTGCACTTTGTGTATTTTTACTCAGATCAACAAACATATTTGCAAACTGTGTTGTATATTCTGAGCCGTAATTACTGGGAATCCGCATGCCAAGAATGAGTACTTGTGCACCTTTAGTCTTACTCATTTGGATGATCTGGAGTAGGTTTTGATAACTTGTACTGAGAGGAAAGCCTCGCAAAGCATCATTTGCGCCGAGCTCTAAAATGACTATATTGGGCTGATGTTGTTCTAGTAGACTAGCGACTCGTACTTTTCCACCAGCAGAAGTTTCTCCACTGATGCTTGAGTTAAATAGTGTAAATTGAGCATTATTTTTCTTTAAGTTGTCCTGTAGTAGCCTAACCCAGCCTGTACCTGCAGGAATGCCATATTCTGCTGAAATACTATCGCCTAAGACAAGAATGCGGTAAGCTTTTTTTTCTTGAGCGGTAAGTTGAAACCCACATAATAAGAGGGATATTAGAAAAATTAATTTCTGTAAGATAATAAGGTTTGATCTATTCATCTGTAGGCTTTTATGCTTAACAATCCATTGGTTGAAGTACAACATTTACAAAAAACAGTTTCTGCTCATTCCGGATTACTCAACATATTAAGTGATATCAATTTTGCAATCTATACAAAAGAAACTATCGCAATATTAGGAGCTTCCGGTTCAGGGAAATCCTCTTTATTGAGTATTATGGCAGGTCTCGATCCTGAATATGAAGGGTCAGTTCTTTTATTTGGACAAGAGTTAAAAGATCTGAATGAAGATCAACGTTCTGCCCTTCGTAAGAATGATGTTGGATTTGTATTTCAGTCATTTTTATTAATTCCTGAATTGAATGCATTTCAAAATATCTGCTTACCTCTCGAAATTTCCGGGCATCTCAACTCACAATCAATCGATTTTGCAAAGACTTTATTGGCTAGAGTAGGACTATCTGATCGATCAAATCATTATCCAGCTACCATGTCAGGTGGAGAACAACAACGGATTGCTTTAGCTAGGGCTTTTATAAGTAAGCCAAAGATTTTATTTTTAGATGCGCCGACTGGCAGTTTAGATACTGACAATGGAAAAAAAGTGATTGAGCTTCTATTTGAGTTGAATCAAGACTTAGGGACGACAATCGTCATGGTGACACACGATACGGAAGTTTCTCAGCAATGTGATAGAGTTTTAACATTAAAGGCAGGTTGTTTGGTCTGAAATAATCGATTTACCAATTTAATACATTAAAGGAAGAATAATGAAAAAAATATTAATTGCGTTTTGTTTATTCTCTATGACGTTCGCTTATGCCAAAGACCCAATTGATACAAATGCCCCCTCTAAGGATGCTAAACAAGCAGCTGAGTCTGCTGTAAAGAAAGAGTCTGCTGAAGAAAAAAAAGCTCGAATTGCTGAAGAAAAAAAAGTAATAGCCGCAAAAAAACAAGAGGATGCTCTTAAAGCAAAAGAGGCTAAAGAAGCTGCAGCCAAAGAAAAATCTGAAAAAATCGCTAAAGCAAAAGAAGAAAAAGAAAAAATTGCTAAAGATAAAGCTGATAAGCTTGCAAAAGCTAAAGAAGATAAAGATTCATTAGCAAAAGAAAAGACTGAAAAAGTTGCTAAAGCTAAAGAAGAAAATACACCTGCTGCAAAAGAGAAAGTAACTAAAGCTAAGGAAGAGGCCACTCCTGCTGCTAAAGAGAAGGTAACAAAGGCTAAAGAAGAAGGGACTCCCGCACCAAAAGAGAAAGTAACTAAAGCAAAGGATGACAAAGAGCTTGTATTAAAAGAGAAGACAGATAAAGTAACGAAAGAAAAAACCGAAGTAACAGAGAAAGCAGCCGCCACTAAGAAAACAGCGGACACTTCTGTTTCGGATAAAAAACAAGATGTTAAAGAGGCTACTAAACAAGCTGAAGTTAAGACTCCAAGTAACCCAGCACCCTTACCATCACCTAAAAAAGAACCTGAGCCTGTTAAAGAAAAAGCACCTGTTGCAAAACAAGCTCCTAAGTCATCAGCCCCGACTGGTTCGCCTGCCGCTGATGGTGCTGCTGCTAGAGCAAAAATTGGTGAATTGAAGCCTGGACCAAATGACGTTGACAAAAATGGTAAACAATTAACAGCTCAACAAATGAAGATGGGAGAATGTTCTGCTATGGGTAAAGGACGTAATCAAGCAGATTTCAGAGCATTTATGAGTGAATGTTTGAAAAAAGATTAATTTTCATAATTAGGGTTTAAATTATTTATATATTTTTATTAAGGACATTTATGAATTTAACTTTAAAACGTAGTTTATTTATTTCATTACTAACACTGATTGCATTATTGCTTCATGGTTGTGGCTACAACACATTCCAAACAACCGACGAGCAAGTAAAAGCTGATTGGGCAGAAGTATTAAATCAATACCAACGCCGTGCAGACTTAATTCCCAATTTAGTGGCAACTGTTCAAGGTTATGCAACTCAAGAAAAAGAAGTTTTAACTCAGATTACTGAAGCTCGTTCACGGGTTGGATCAATGCAAGCAACCCCAGAGTTGATTAATGATCCTGAGGCATTTAAAAAATATATTGCTGCTCAAAATGAGTTAAAGGGTTCATTATCTCGCTTGATGGTTGTCTCTGAAAATTACCCAGCTCTAAAATCTGATCAAAATTTTAGAGATTTATCTGCACAGCTAGAGGGTACAGAAAATCGTATTACAGTAGCTCGTAATCGTTACATCAAGGCCGTTCAGGAATACAACCTATCTGTTAGAACATTTCCCAATAATTTAACTGCGATGATTTTTGGATATAAAGCTAAACCCAACTTTACGGTTGAAAATGAGGCTGTCATTGCAAAGCCTCCAACAGTGCAGTTCAACAATCCTAAGTAATTTATGCTCAAATTGATGCAGGTGCTAGAACGACAGTTTCTAGCACTTTTTTTCTTTTTTACCCTCACAATTACTTGTTTTGACTCAGTTTATGCTCAGAACCTAAATAACACAGCAAGTAATCGTGGTGTTGCTTATGAGAAAAGTTCTGCGAGAGATGCTGATTTAGCAAAAATTCCAGTTTTAAAATCTCAGGTTACTGATTTAACCGGAACGTTGTCGCAGAGTCAAATTACAAGTCTAGAACAAAAGTTAGCTGCTTTTGAGACTCAAAAGGGAAGCCAAATTGCCATTTTGATTGTCTCCAGTACCCAACCTGAGGCAATTGAACAATATTCGTTAAGGGTAGTAGAGAAATGGCAGTTAGGTAGAAAAAAAATAGATGATGGCATTTTGTTATTGGTTGCCAAAGAGGATCGTCGACTTCGCTTTGAGGTTGGTTATGGACTTGAAGGCGCTGTCAATGATTTAACTGCTAAAAGAATTATTTCTGAGATTATTACCCCTTATTTTCGTCAAGGGCAGTTTTATGAAGGCATCAATGCTGGTATTGATCGTTTAATGTCGGTGGTCAATGGCGAAGAGTTACCGCCTCCAGTCGTTAAAAGAAATGAAGCCACCACTTTTGCCAATGACTCTAGTGGAGTTGAGGGGGTTTTATTGATTGCTTTCATGGGGTCACTCTTTTTGGGTGGAATTTTGAATAAGATCTTAGGTAAGACTTTCGGAGGCTTAACAACAGCTGGAATTGTTGGATTTTTAGCCTTTATTTTGACTGGAATTATTGGAATTGCCATCATTGCAGGACTAATTGGATTCGTAGCTTCGATGATGGGTGGGCTCGGTGGAAGAGGTGGCCCAATTATTTTTCCAGGCGGTGGCGGGGGTGGATTTGGCGGTAGGGGTGGTTTTGGTGGTGGCGGTGGCGGCTTTGGTGGTGGAGGAGGCGGCTTTGGTGGTGGCGGCGCTTCAGGAGGATGGTAATGGACTATTTTTCAAGACTTTTAAACATTTGTTTGCTAGTAGTGGTTATACCAAAAAGCATTTTAGTAAAGATGTATTAATGCGTATTGAGCAAGCGATTGCAAAAAGCGAAATATCGCATAGTGGTCAAATTCGATTTATTGTTGAAACATCACTTTCACCCATAGCGCTTTATCATCGCCAATCCGCTCGTGAAAGGGCTATAGAAATATTTTCTTTATTTCAAGTTTGGGACACTGCAGAAAATAATGGAGTTTTAATCTACCTTCTTATGGCAGACCATGATTTTGAAATTATCGCCGACAGAAATATTCACGAGAAAGCTGGGCAAGAATACTGGGTAAAAGTTTGTAAAGAAATGGAAGTTTTACTTAAAAATCAGCAATTCGAAGAAGGTGTTTTATTAGGAATTGAACGGATTCATGAAGTTTTACGTCAACATTACCCTGCTGAGGTCATTACTCCAAATGAATTACCAGATCAGCCAATCATCATTTAACTGTATCGCGGTGGCATTTCGTATAATCTAGGTATGCCTACTTTTTGCCTTTTATCCGGATCTCCTGCACTTTCTCAATTTCGTAAGCAAGGACTAATTGATACTTTTCAAAAGCATCATCTTTCCATTCAGTCTATCGAAGTTCGTGAACAATTTTTAATTTGGACTGAGACTGCCTTAAGTTCAGACCAGCTATCTCAATTACAGCGATTATTAAACTTATCAAATGTTCAATCGTCCCTTCCTGAGAATGCAAAGCGCTATTTTGTGATTCCTCGAGTAGGTACTATTTCACCATGGGCAAGTAAGGCTACTGAAATCGCTAAATTATGTAATTTTCAATTACTTCGTCTTGAAAAAGGTATCGAGTTTAGGTACGCTTCAAAATCGAGCTTATCTAAAGAGCAAGAACAACTTTTATATCAACTGACTCATGATCGTATGACGGAGTCAGTAGTTCTTGATGCATCAGTTCTTGAACATCAGTATCAAGTATTAACTGATCAAGAGTTTAAGTTGATTGATTTGATGAGTAAGGGTAGGGCATCTCTCGATCAAGCAAATATAGAGCTAGGTTTAGCGCTGTCTGATGATGAAATTATTTATTTGGTTGATAGTTTTACAAATTTAAATCGTAATCCAACGGATGTTGAACTTATTATGTTCGCACAAGCAAATAGTGAGCATTGTCGACACAAAATTTTTAATGCCTCATGGACGATTGATGGACAAAACATGGATCAAACCTTATTTGGGATGATTCGTAATACACATCGCTTACAACCTAAAGGAACTGTGGTTGCTTATTCAGATAATTCTGCCATTATGGCGGGCTTTGAATCCGGTGTCTGGGGACCATCTCCTCAGACTAATTTATATGAAGAGCGACATCAACTTGTGCATACCTTAATGAAGGTTGAGACCCATAATCATCCTACTGCGATATCTCCCTTTCCAGGGGCATCAACGGGTGCTGGTGGAGAAATTCGCGATGAGGGTGCCACTGGTATTGGCGGTAAGCCAAAAGCTGGTTTAACAGGTTTTTCTGTATCGCATTTACATATTCCACAAATGTCTATGGTTTGGGAACAATCACCCTACGGAAAACCTAATACCATTGCCTCGCCCTTAGATATTATGATTCAGGGCCCGATTGGTGGTGCAGCATTTAATAATGAGTTTGGTCGCCCAATCCTTGCAGGATACTTTCGTGTATATGAGCAAAGTCTTTTAGGCAAGCGTTGGGGGTATCACAAACCCATCATGATAGCCGGCGGTATAGGTACGATTCGTGATGAGCATACCCATAAAAAAGATATTCAAGAGGGTGATCTTTTAATTCAGCTTGGTGGCCCAGGTATGAAGATTGGAATGGGTGGTGGTGCCGCAAGTTCAATGAATACGGGTGCGAATGCCCAGGATTTAGATTTTAACTCTGTACAGCGTGGTAATCCTGAAATTGAACGTCGCGCGCAAGAGGTCATTAATACCTGCATTCGATTTGGTACAAATAACCCAATTGTTTCTATTCATGACGTAGGTGCTGGCGGATTATCGAATGCATTTCCTGAGTTAGCCGATAGTGCAAAGCTTGGTGCTATTTTTGATATGAGAAGAATTCCTCTTGAAGAGACTGGGATGAGTCCTGCAGAAATTTGGTGCAATGAATCTCAAGAGCGATATGTGTTGGTTATCAAAGAACATGATTTGAGTCTTTTTCAAGCTATTTGTGAAAGAGAGCGTTGTCCCTTTGTCGTTGTTGGTAAAACAACGAAAGATCGTCAATTGGTCTTGTTTGATGATCATCATGATGAATCAAATCGTCAGCATTTACCAATTGATATCCCGATGGAGGTCCTGCTTGGAAAACCTCCTCTTACGCATCGCAACGTAGAACGAGTAGAGCAGACCTCTTACCGTTCAGAATGGTCAGAATTTCCATTACAAGATGCCATCTTTCAGGTATTGCAACACCCAACTGTTGCGAGTAAATCTTTTTTAATTACCATTGGAGACCGTTCCGTTGGAGGTTTGTCTCATCGAGATCAAATGGTAGGCCCATGGCAAGTTCCGGTAGCTGATTGCGCAGTTACCATGATGGACTATTCGGGTTATCGTGGCGAGGCAATGGCTATGGGTGAAAGATCACCAATAGCTGTATTTAATTCAGCTGCTGCAGCAAGAATGGCAGTCAGTGAAGCCATTACTAATATATTAAGTAGCGATGTAAGAGATATCTCTCATATCAAAATGTCAGCCAATTGGATGGCAGCTTGTGGATCATTTGGTGAAGATGCCAAATTGTATGATGCCGTAAAAGCGGTAGGGTTAGAGTTATGTCCTGCATTAAGAATTTCTATTCCTGTTGGTAAAGATTCTTTATCTATGCGTACCCAATGGCAAGATCAACAAGAATCTAAGAATGTTACTTCTCCTGTGTCATTGATTATTTCAGCATTTGCACCAGTTGAGAATGTACAGAAAACGATTACTCCTCAGTTACAAAATGTGGATGATACGGAAATCATCCTAATTGATCTAGGACAAGGCGAAAACCGTTTAGGGGCAAGTATCTTAGCTCAAGTTTTTAACCAAGAAGAATCTGTATGTCCTGATCTTGCAAATCCTGAACTTTTAATTAACGCATTTACGGCAATGAGCATCCTAAAAGATGCAGGTTATGTTCTTGCTTATCATGACCGATCGGATGGCGGACTTCTTGCCACGATTTGTGAAATGGCATTTTGTTCTCATCTAGGAGTGGCTCTTAATGTCGATCTTCTTGTTTTAGAAAAGGGCCACGAGTCAGATTATGGAGATGCCAAGAATTGGGCTAAACAAGTCTCTGGAAGAAGGGATGAAAATACCTTAAGAGCCTTATTTAATGAAGAGCTTGGTCTTGTGATACAAATCAAGCGGAGCGATCGTGATGAGGTCTTTGATATTTTGCGTCATTATCATTTGAGTGGTTTTTCTCACGTGATTGGTAAGGTTAATCGAAAAGACGTGATTGAGATTTGGCGAGATGCTCAGCAGATTTTTCAAGCGACAAGAAAAGATCTTCAGCAGCTTTGGGAAAGGCCGAGCAGTGCCATCGTCGCACTTCGTGATAATCCCGAATGTGCTTTAAGTGAGCAGTCGTTAGTAGAAGATGATAAAGATCCTGGTATTGCTCCGATTCTGAGTTTTGACCCCAAAGAAAAGTCGGTTTTACATTTTGTGAATGCTAATCAAAAGCCCAAAATAGCTATCCTTCGAGAGCAGGGTGTGAACTCGCATCAAGAAATGGCTTATGCATTTTCTTTAGCAGGTTTTGAAGCATATGATGTGCATATGACTGATTTGATACATGGGCATCAAAAGTTAAGTTCTTTTAACGGTTTGGTGGCCTGCGGTGGGTTTAGTTATGGCGATGTTTTAGGCGCTGGTGAAGGTTGGGCCAAATCAATTTTATTTAATTCTCAATTAAGAGATAATTTTGAACAATTTTTTCAATCAACCAATACATTTGCATTAGGTGTTTGCAATGGTTGCCAAATGTTAAGTCAGCTTTCAGAAATTATTCCTGGGACTGAAGACTGGCCTTATTTTACAAAAAATATTTCTGAGCAGTATGAATCCAGACTTGTACAAGTAGAGGTTATTCCTTCTAGATCGATCTTTTTTGATGGAATGCAAGGTAGTCAATTGCCTATTATTGTTGCTCATGGCGAAGGTTATGCAAACTTTTCCAAAAAAGGCTCTTTATCCAATTTAATGAATCAAGAGTTGGCGGCTTTACGTTACACAGATCATGGTGGTCAAGCAACCGAAAAGTTCCCCCTTAATCCAAATGGTTCTCCGGGCGGATTGACAAGTGTAACAACCGCAGATGGTCGCTTTACTGTGTTGATGCCTCATCCAGAGCGTGTATTTCGAGTGGCACAAATGAGTTGGTCGCCAACAGAATGGTCTCAATGGGAAGATGGTTTAAGTCCTTGGATGAGAATGTTTAAAAATGCACGTTATTGGATCAATTAATCTTTTAAGATGACTTCTATGCCATACGAACCTGTTACTTTTTCTGAGATCCATGGTGTCCGTTATTTACACTTGGGAACACCCTGGGTGCAAGGTGCCATGCGTATAAAGAAACCCTATTCAATTGAATTGGAATATGCCCAACAAATGATGGCATGGTTATTGTTTTTAGATGCGAGCAATACTAAAACATTGCAATTAGGCCTAGGTACTGGTGCTTTAACCCAATTTACAAATCGTTTAAACGACACTATCCAAACCATTGGTGTTGAATTAAATCCTGGAATTATTATTGCCGCCCAAACCATGTTCTCCTTGGATGTGCAAAGCCCAAGAATGAAGATTATTCAGGATAATGCCTTAAATTATGTGCAAAACATCAATAATCATTATCAATTTGACAGTATTCAAGTAGATATATTTAATGGTGAAGCTTCAGGTCCAGCCTTAAGCTCTTTAGATTTTTATCAAGGATGTTTTAATGCTTTAAAAGAAGTGGGAGTGATGACTGTTAATTTATTTAGTAGGCACCCCAGTTTTAATACCAATATTAATCACATTTGTGATGTTTTTGAGAATCGGGTTCTACTCTTTAATGAAGTTCATGATTGCAATGTAGTGGTAATCGCATTTAAAGGACCGCACCTAGAAATTGCGTGGGATGATTTAGAACAAAGGGCCCGATATTTATGTAAAGAATCAGGCTTACCTTCTAAGAAATGGGTTAAAAACCTTAAAAAATGTAATGTCCAACCCAAAAAATACTTAAGTATTTAAACCCTATTGAATCTTTGCTTTAGATTTAAAACTTTCCATCATCTCCATGAACTTTGATTTTTGGAAATTCTGATCTTGAGTCAACATTTGAATTAACTGTGGTTTGACTTCTGCTAATGTTGGAACTTTTTGTTCGCGGACGTCATCTAATTTAATAATATGCCATCCAAATTGAGATTTAACTGGAGCTTGGCTGATTTGACCAGGGTTAAGGGCAACCATAGCATTTGAGAATTCAGGAACAAGAGAGGAAGGTGATACCCAGTCTAAACTTCCACCGTTGACAGCTGACCCTTTATCTAAAGAGTTATTTTTTGCTATATCACCAAAATTTGCTCCAGCTTTAATTTGTGTCAGTAGGGATTTAGCAAGTTTTTCACTTTCCACTAAGATATGACTTGCTTTGTACTCTTTGCCACCCATTTGCGACTTCATGGAGTCATAGGCAGTTTGAAGATCTTTATCTTTGATACCTTCTTTACTTATCCAGTCCTCAAATACTGCGGAAACCAAAACACTTAGTTTCGCTTGTTCGATAGCATCTTGAACTTGAGGTTCTTTTGTAATACCACGCTTATTAGCTTCTTGAGAAATGAGTTCTTTTGTAATTAAAACATCACGCGCTTTATTTCTGATCTCAGGTGTATTTTCTTGCCCTGAATTTTGTACTAAACGATCTAATTTGGATAAAGGAATAGGAGTGCCATTTACAACAACAGCATTTTGAGCAAATGCTTGAGTACTTAAAACAATGGAAGATGCGAGCAAAAGAGTATTGACTAAATTAGATATTTTCATTTTTCTGAGGGTGTTTTAGCGTTTATAACAAGAGCATGTATGTGGGTTTTCATCCAATTACCCAAGACATCATACACTAATCGATGCCTTGCAACACGAGATAACCCCGTGAATTTATCTGACACTACATTTACAGTCAGATGACTTGCACCAGCTGAAGTGTGTCCGACATGACCGGCGTGCTGGTGTGAATCATCTACAATTTCGATACTATACGGTTGGAGATTTTCCACCAGAATATGTTGGTAGATTTCAATTTGGGGGTGTATTTGCGTCATTTTAGGATGCTTCACTCTCATCAGTTTGTATATATTTAGACAACCATAACCCCTGTAAAACGATAAAAACTACAAGTAAACCGATAGTGGAGAGCTTGAAGTTCACCCAAGTTTCTTCTGTAAAGTTATAGGCTACATATAGATTTAATAGCCCTAAGACTGCAAAGTAGATCACCCACGATAAATTCACTTTTGACCAAATTGTTGGATCAGCATTGTCTTTTAATTTAATTTCTTTTCCAAGAACCATTTGAATAAGATTTTTTTTAAAGAGATAGAAGCTAATTGCTAAAGCAAGAGCAAAACTCCAATAAAGGATAGTTGGCTTAATCATGATAAAAGTTTTATCATGCAGAAAAATAGTAAGTCCACCAAATACCAAGATAATTAAGAAATTGAATATCTGCATTTTGGTAATAGGTTGGTTTTTAAATTTCAACCAGACCATTTGCAACAAAGTAATAGCAATAGCCACACCAGTTGCTACATATATATCGAATGTTTTAAAGGCAACGAAAAATGCCAATATGGGTAAAAATTCAAATAAGAATTTCATTTACAGGCCTATTCTTGTGGTTTTAAGTCAATAGACGCAGAATTAATACAGTAACGCAGTCCGGTTGGTTTTGGGCCGTCATCAAAAACGTGTCCTAGGTGTGCGTCACATGATTGACACCTTACCTCAGTCCTAACCATGCCATGTGAAAAATCTTTAATTTCTTGGATGGGTGCGCCTTCCGCAGGAACAAAAAAACTAGGCCAGCCACAACCAGCATCAAATTTGCTGTCTGATAAAAATAATTCGACACCACAGCAAATACATTGATAGCTTCCCTTGGTCCATGTATCCCAATATTTACCAGTAAAAGGACGTTCAGTAGCAGCTTTTCTAGTCACTTCATATTCAATCGGGCTTAACTCAGCTTGATACTCTTTATCTGTTTTTTTCATTTGCTGTCTTATATGGATAGGGAAAAACTATATTACTCATCATCTTTGACATTATAAATTCAAAGAAGAAATGATGAACGCTCCATAGTTAAAGTTTACGGGCAAGTTAGCTAAAAGGGCGAATTAATTTATTCAAGTAAAATTGATGGTTGATATTTTTAATGATCTTTATATGAATAATCAAAATCAAGCGTTACCCTTAGATGTTCCATTTTTGAATCTTCTAGGCGTTCAATTATTAAAAATGGAGGATGGTTTAGGAGAAATCTCGTTAGCCATTGAAGAAAAACATACAAATTCATGGTCAGTTGCTCATGGTGGTGTATTACTAGCTCTAGTAGATGCGGCAATGGCAATTGCTGCTCGCTCTGCGGATCCGGATGATCGAAGTGTGGTGACCATTGAGTTAAAAAATAGTTTTATGCAAGCTGCAAATGGTCAAGTTCATGTCGTAGGAAAAGTTGTTCACCAATCAACAACAATGGCTTTTTGTGAGGCTAGGGTGTTTGATGAAGATGCAAAACTGTGTTGTCTTGCAACTGGAACTTTTAAATACTTTAAAAATTTACCGACTCGCGTTCGTAAAGTTAATACAAGCAATTAACGGCCGACTTGTTCGAAACCTTGTAATTGTCCTTCAACAATGCTTGTTTCATGATAGTTTGAACTATCAAATCGTCTTTCAAGCATTTGAAAATTACCATCTTTTCTAACTCTCAGCAGGGTGCTAGACCTTGTACCGTAATGTGCTGTTTTAATGAATATCGGAGAAAGAGCCCTTTCCCAATCTAAACTTACACCTGTTGAAGGTAATTCAGTATCGGAGAATGTAGTTGTGTTACTCATAAATTTCAGGTAGTGCTCAGGGTGATTAAACTTCCCTTGATCCATTGCTATGGCTTGTGCAAAATGAGCTACCCCCAAACGCACTTTAGGCCAAGGAGTATCAAGCATAGAGTTAGATAATCCATAGATACCTGGATTTACTTTAACTGGACTCACCATTTTCCTTTGACGAATCTTGTCTCCAACCAAGATGCGATTACTAATCCAACTGAGCTCTTGTTGATCGCCTTTAATTAAATCGGCAGTTAATAAATTAAAGCCGTTGTATTGCATAAAGGTTTTTTGATTTGCTTGAATAAACTCATCGACACTTAATTTTTGAGATAAATACTTCGCTGTTAATTCTCCACGAGTTCGAAGGTCTGGATTTTTTTCACTTGGGGCGCGAATATTGGTTACTGCAGCAAACTTTCCATCGATAGAAAGTCCCAAAGCAGTGCCTCGAAGTCCTATAACATCCGCATTATCCCTGGCACCTAAAATATTCTGATAATCATCCCACCAAGACATAGATTGGGTCGGTCTTTCATAGAACTCATCACGATTAGCCGCTACTACGAGTGAATAATCAGGATGCGAGTTCCAGGCAAAAAGTATTAAACACATAAGGCTAGATCGTTAACAAGGGATATGGTGGTTCTTCAATTTGGATAAATGCTGAAATCTTGCCATCAAAGGTTTTAAAGTAGAGATTGGACTTTAATTCGGATAACTTGATTTCAATTTGTAAATAATACCGTTCTTTTGAGGAATCTAAACTAGATAAAACCACTACTCCACACGATTGATCAGGATCACTTTCGGAATAAACTTCAGTTCCGGGAATTATTTGAACTAAATCAGTCGATTGAGCAATTGATCCTATTTTGAGCCGACGTTTGATATGACCTAAATATTGGCTTCTAGCTACAATTTCTTGCCCAGGGTAACAGCCTTTTTTAAAGTCAACACCACCAATCGACTCAAAATTAATCATTTGGGGCACAAATAAATCTTTTGTATTGGCAGTAATTCTCGGAATACCACTTGCCACCTCAAGAATTGACCATACATTGGATTCTTGAGTTTGTTCAATATCATTGCTTTCCTCAGCTATTACTCTGCGGTTATATCTAATTTCTTCGTGAAGAACGGCTGGTAAGTTACACATTTTATTTGAAGTCGTTTTGAAAGGAACATTGCTGACCTCCCCGTAGATTTGCAAGGATGGATCTAAAAGTGTAATTTCTACCTTCGATCTAAGTTTGTACATCAACAATTTTTTAACAAACTCTGGAGCAATATCTTTACTGATCCATAAGTCATAATTTTCCTTACTAGAGTGACTTACCCAAAAGCTAGCAAGTAACCGTCCTTTAGGGGAGCAAAATCCAGACAAGTGCTCTGAGCCTAAAGGTAGATTTAAGATATTATTAGTGAATAAGTTTTGTAAAAAAGATTCTGAATCTGGGCCATTAATATGAATTAATGTCCAGTCAGTAAGTGGTGTTATTGAACTTATATTAGTATTAGTCATCTAGTCTATTATCTAATGTTTTTTTATTTTTAGCTTAAAAATTCACACTGTTAAAATGTTTTAATGAATCACCTGATGAATAACCATAATCAAATTTATCCAGGCATTTTTATCTCCTTTGAAGGTATCGATGGAGCTGGTAAGAGCACGCATATTCGTTTTTTTTCTGACGAAATAGCAAGGCGTTTTCCTGATAAAAAAATTATTCTTACAAGAGAGCCAGGTGGAACGCCTCTTGGTGAAAAGTTACGTGAAACACTGTTGAATGATTCTATGGATATTCGAACGGAGGCTCTATTGATGTTTGCCAGTCGCCAAGAACACTTAGTTCAAGTCATCGAACCAGCTTTGCTTCAAGGAAATATTGTGATTTCAGATCGCTTTACGGATTCCTCTTTTGCTTATCAATGTGGTGGTCGAGGTCTTTTGACAAAGGATTTAGAAGAGCTTGAACGTTGGGTACAAACACGTACAGTCGATAACCAAAGTTATTTACTTCAACCTCAAACCACCTTTTTATTTGATTTATCCTCACAAGCTGCGGAGCAAAGACGAAGTGCCACAAGAAATCCTGATAAATTTGAAGGACTTGATCTTGATTTTTTTAATCGAGTCAGACAAGAGTATTTGCGTAGAGCATCGAATCATCCACAACGATTTGTTTTAATCGATTCAAGTTTATCTATTAGCGCTATACAAGAACAACTCAAAACTCGTATTGCGAGTATGTAATGAGCTCTGATGAGTTGACTGCTTCAAATACTTTTTTATATCCTTGGTTAAGTAAGCCTTTTTTTGATCTGACCAAAAATAAAATCCCACACTCATTATTGTTATATGCGCAAAAGGACATCGGAGAATTACATTTTGGTCTTGAGTTAGCTAACTATTTATTATGTGAATCCAAAGAAAACAAGCCGTGTGGACAATGTGAGGCCTGTCATTGGGTACGGCAGGGTAATCATCCTGATTTATTCATCGTTGTTCCTCAAGTCCTTAAACATCTACTTCCTTTTGAAGTTGAAGATGATCAAGTAGGGGAGGACGGTGAGGAAAAAAAGCAAAGTAAGTTCATCCGTATTGAGCAAATTCGGCACATCATTTCAAGTAATGAGTTGGGCTCTTATCGAGGTGGTAAAAGAGTTGTTTTAATTTACCCAATAGAAGCGATGCAGGCTGAGGCAGCCAATTGTTTACTCAAAACTCTTGAGGAACCATCAAATCTGTTGCATTTTATTTTAATTACCAATCAATTGGAAAAAATCTTACCGACTATCCGATCACGTTGTCATCTATTTTCGATTCCTAGGCCTTCCATCGATTTAGCAGTCAATTGGCTTCAGTTTAATCTTCCACAAGAATATTCTGACCAAGTCTTAGAGCAAAAGCTATTACTTCATGCAGGATCGCCATTAAAAGTGATTTCTTCACTGCATGAAAAGGCTTTAGACGATACCATCATCACACAACAGTTATCTCAATTCAAATTGTTACATTCAGGTGAGATAATTGAACTTCTTGGGCAATATCCATTGCTAGAGATATTAAATAGTATTTTAAAATGGTCTTTTGACATGAATCTTGTTTTATTTGGTCAAAAACCCAGGTATTTTCCTCAACTAGAGGGGATAATGAAAACGGCTTGTAGCAACTTAAATAAAAGATCTTTTCAACAGTTCATAGCTAGTTTAAAAGATGATATTCGTTTAGCCAATCATCCTTTATTCCCTAAAGTCCAATTAGACGCAGTTTTAATGCGTTATAAACAACTTTTTTAATTATTTATGTTCATAGACTCTCATTGCCATTTAGATTTTGAAGAATTCTCCAATCAATTGGATGAGATCTTACAAAACATGAAAAATGCTAAAGTTGATAAAGCCTTGTGTATCAGTGTAGATGTAGTTGATTATCCAAAGGTATTGGATTTAGCGACTCGTTATGAGCATTTATACGCAACTGTTGGAGTTCACCCAGATTATGAAGACACCATTGAACCTACTAAAGAGTGGTTAGTTGAGCAAGCAAAGCATCCTAAGGTAGTAGCTATTGGTGAAACAGGTTTAGATTATTACCGCATGAATGATCGTTCTTATGACGAATTAGAATGGCAAAGAGAACGTTTTCGTACCCATATTTCAGCAGCTATCGAAACACAGAAACCTCTGATCATACATACACGATCAGCATCAGAGGATACAATTCGGATCTTAAAAGAAGAGGGCGCTGAGCGAGTCGGAGGTGTCATGCACTGTTTTACAGAGTCTAAAGAAGTTGCAAAAGCAGCAATGGATCTTGGTTTTTATATTTCATTTTCAGGTATTGTGACTTTCAAGAGTGCGTTAGAAATTAAAGAAACCTGTCAATTTGTGCCTTTAGATCGGTTATTAATTGAAACAGATTCACCTTATTTAGCCCCTGTTCCACATCGAGGTAAGACCAATCAGCCCGCATGGGTTAGTCATGTTGCCGAGTATGTTGCTCAATTAAAAGGAGTATCTGTTGAACAAATTGGGCAGATTACAAGTCAAAACTTTCTTCAATTATTCAAAATTTAATTTATTTATGCGTCGACTCCTTTTTATACTTACTCTGATGCTCTGCTTCCCCTGCGTAGTTATTGCTCAAAACTTGAGTGATAAAAATTCTAACGGTGAAATTGTCATACCTGAAATTGATACATTTTTCAAAAGAATTAGTTTTGATGATGTTGAGGGAGTCAAAAAATCATTAAATAATAGAGATTTAAGTCCAAATACATTAAGCAAATATGGTGATGCTCCATTACCTTACGCAGTTAAAGAAGATTCTTATAAAGTTTTTAAATATCTTTTACAAGTTACTGATATTAATGTAAATATGGAAAATAGAAGTACTGAAAATGCACTGATGATGTTGGCATTTAAAGGTAAATTAGATTTAGTAAAGTTTATGGTTGAAGAAATTGGTGCAGAACCAGACAAAGATGGTTGGACGCCATTACATTATGCTGCGACGTCTGGGCATTTAGATGTTGTTGAATATTTAATTTCCAAAGAGGTCGATATCGACGCTCATAGTCCATCCGATACAACGCCACTCATGATGGCCGCAAGGTATGGACATATTAGAGTCGTTAAATACCTTTTAGATAATGATGCTGATCTTTCATTACACAATAAACAGAATCTGACAGCAATTGATTTTGCTTATTTAAATAACCAAAAAGAAATTGGTGATGGATTGAGGTCGCGCTGGAAGAAATTATATGGTGAAGAGTATGTATTAAAACCTAGACTGGTTTCTTCACAGCAATGATTTGTTGCGTATAATAATTATTATGTTAAATAAGATATATTTGAATGAAAGATATTAAATGAAGTTTCTTCATACCATGCTCCGAGTCACTAACCTTCAAGAATCGATTAGCTTTTATACAGAAGTTTTGGGGATGAATCTTCTGCGAACAACTGACCGTCCCGAGCAACAGTATTCTTTGGCATTTTTAGCTTATGGATCAGGGAATAAAGAAAATCAAGGGGAATTAGAGTTAACTTACAACTATGGAGTGCATCAATATGAACACGGTGGATTTTATGGTCATATTGCATTAGGGGTTGAGGACGTAGCTCTTACCTGCCAAAAGATCAAAGAAAAAGGCGGAAAAGTAACTAGAGATGCAGGTCCTGTGAAAGGCGGCAATACTATTATTGCGTTTGTCGAAGATCCAAATGGCTAC
>Ga0114976_10000907_pt1 | contig 18541 bp, 18 predicted proteins | sample S_130805_EF_Meta_FD_87319 | JGI IMG/M metagenome (GOLD analysis project Ga0114976, IMG submission 87319) | Freshwater microbial communities from Lake Simoncouche, Canada to study carbon cycling - S_130805_EF_MetaG | ecosystem: Environmental > Aquatic > Freshwater > Lake | place: Lake...
AATTTGGCTGGGCACTCACCTGAACATGAAATGTTTATTTTGGCTACCCACGGCTTGTTACATATCCTGGGATACGACCATGCTGAGCCTGATGATGAAAAAGTAATGTTTGACTTACAAGAATCCCTAGTAAAACAATGGAGTGCTGAAAGTAAATGAACCCCCTGCCCATAATTTCCATCATTGCTCTTTTAGCTTTCGCTGGCTTTTTAGCTGGCACCGAATCAGCACTAGCTTCAATCTCTCGAGTAGTAATTGAAAAACTTGAAAGCAAACGTGGCGGCGCGATCCTAAAGAAAGTTTTCTTTGACCAAGCCAGATATTTAAACGTGGTGCTTTTGGTTAGAAAGACTTGTGAGTTAACCGCAACTGTCTTGTTGGCTGTTATTTTGCTACGCGAATATTCATCGGCCCAGGCAATGGCGCTAACAGTTGCAATCATGGTGGTTGTTTCATATGTAATGGTTGGCGTTGGGCCTCGCACACTCGGCAAGCAAAAACCTAATAATTGGGCTCTAGCTGGCGCAACCGTTGCTTATTTCTTAGCATTTATTCTCGCCCCTGTCACCAAATTACTTATCGCAATTGGTAATGCCATGACGCCTGGCAAAGGATTTAGAAGTGGGCCATTTGCTAATGAAGCCGAACTGCGCGACTTAGTGGATCAAGCACACGAGCGTGGCCTGGTTGAGTCCGATGAGCACGAAATGATTCACTCAGTATTTGAACTAGGTGACACTTTGGTACGCGAGCTTATGGTGCCCCGCACTGACATGGTTTGGGTGGAAAAAGATAAGACGCTGCGCCAAGGTTTATCACTCGCACTTCGTTCTGGTTTCTCACGTATTCCAGTAGTGGGCGAAAATATCGACAACATCATAGGTATTACCTATGTTAAAGACTTAGCTCGTCGCGCGCTCGATCATCATGAAGCAGAAACAACTGAGCGAGTAGAGCAGCATTTGCGTACAGCTACCTTCGTACCAGAAATAAAAATCGCAGCCGAATTACTCAAGGAAATGCAGCGCGATCAGATTCACTTAGCAATCGTGGTCGATGAATATGGTGGCACAGCTGGCTTAATTACAATTGAAGACATTATAGAAGAAATCGTGGGCGAAATTGCTGATGAATATGACGATGGTGTTGAATCATTTACCTGGCTAAATGATGAAAAAACTAAAGCTCGCGCCAAGGCAGCTTTACATATCGAAGATCTAGCCGAAGAATTAGAAATTGAAATCGAAGCTCAAGACTTTGAAGATGTTGACACTATCGGCGGACTGATGGCGCAGAAACTTGGTCGCGTACCAATCACTGGTAGCACTGTCGATTTGGGTGGTTGGTCGATTACTTCAGAGCGCCCAATTGGCCGTCGTCGTAGAATAAGTAGTGTTCTTGTCGAAAAGTTAGCGGAGCCAGTTTCAAATGTTGAATAATCCAGAAGATCAAAAGTTAGTCACTTTGGCGCAAGCCACGTTGAAGCGCAGTGGCGCAAAACAAGCTGCTGCTCTGCGCGATAACACTGGTCGCACCTATGTAGCTGTGCCAGTTGATTCGCCTTCTCTTGTATTAGATGCGGTCGAAGCGGTATTTACCGTAGCGATGTCCTCACAAATTAACGGTATCGAAGCTGTGGTCTTTACTGGTGAGCGAAGTGCGAAAACCGCGGTAATTAGTGAGTTTGCGCCAACGGCTGCGATCTTCTTTGCTAATGATGGGGCAGTGCCCGATAAGATTGCGTAATGCGCATAATTCGATTTAGCCCAGGCCCTGATACTGGGCTCGGCACTGACCCACTATTTGGGTTACTCGAAGATGACAACACGATTAGCGTTATTTCGGGTGACCCGATTTATCACGGTGTTACCAAGACCGCCGCGACTACCGAACTCAGCAAAGTGCGTTTACTAGCGCCAGTTATTCCACGAAGCAAAGTTGTCTGTATTGGCAAGAATTATGCCGATCATGCTGCTGAAATGAATAGCGTCGTGCCCGATGAACCAATCATTTTTATCAAACCAAATACTTCGGTAATTGGCCCAAATGACACCATTGTCTGGCCAAGCATGTCTGGCCAAGTTGATCACGAAGCCGAGCTCGCAATTGTGATCGGGCGAATCTGTAAAGATGTTCCGAAGGAACGCGTTAACGATGTGATTTTTGGCTACACGATTGCTAACGATGTAACTGCTCGAGATCTTCAAAAGAGAGATGGTCAGTGGACTCGAGCTAAAGGTTTCGATACTTTCTGCCCACTAGGCCCCTGGATCGACACCGATTTCATTCCTGGAACTCAAGCAATTACCGCAACGCTAAATGGTGAAGTTAAACAAGATGGCAAGTTAAGCCAGATGATCTTTGATGTACCAACAATTGTAGAATTCGTTTCCAGGGTAATGACTTTGCTACCAGGCGATGTAATTATCACCGGAACTCCAGCTGGTATTGGTCCAATGCCAGAAAAATCAACCATTACTATCGCAATCGATGGTTTAGGCGAATTAACAAATAAGGTGAGTGCTCGTGGGTAAAGAAGTTCGCGTTCGGTTTGCGCCATCACCAACTGGTGACCTCCATGTTGGAAATATTCGCACCGCACTATTTGATTGGGCTTATGCCCGGCATACCGGCGGAACCTTTATTTTCCGCATCGAAGATACCGATACCACTCGTGTTACAGATGAATATATTCAAGCTGCCATCGATACGCTGAAGTGGCTCGGACTTGATTGGGATGAGGGCCCCGAAGTCGGTGGCCCAAATGGTCCTTACCTGCAATCGCAACGTTTAGATATTTATGCGAAGTGGGCCCAAAAGTTTCTTGATCAAAAAGATGCATATTACTGTTACTGCACACCCGTTGAATTAGAAGCTCGTCGCGAAGCACAACGTGCTGCAAATGTGGCGCCAGGTTACGACGGACAGTGCCGCGACTTAACAGAAGCTGAAATCAATGACTTTAAAGCGCAAGGCCGCGAAGCTGTTATTCGCATGCGCATGCCTGATGGCAGCACAACTTTTACTGATGAGATTCGTGGCGAGGTAACTTTCGATCATAAATTTGTCCCTGATTTTGTGCTTGTCCGCGGCGATGGTTCACCGCTTTATACCTTGGCAGTTGCAGTCGATGACATCATGATGAAAGTAACTCATGTTCTGCGTGGTGAAGATTTACTATCTTCAACTCCACGCCAGATTCGGGTTTACCAAGCAATGGGCGTGAAGCTCGAGGACTACCCAACTTTTGCGCACTTGCCATTCGTAATGGGTCAAGACAATGCCAAACTTTCAAAGCGAAACGGTGAAGTTTCAATTGCTTGGTATCGCGAGCGCGGTTTCTTGCCCGAAGCGATTTGTAATTACTTGGCACTTCTTGGTTGGTCACCCGGAGATGATCGTGAAAATGTAACGATGAAAGAACTAACCGAACTCTTCACCGTTGACAAAGTGCATTCATCACCAGCTCGATTTGATATGAAGAAGCTAGAAGCTATTAATGGTGACAAGATTCGTGCGCTAACACCTGAAGAATTCCTTAATTGGTCGCTGCCATTTCTAACTAAAGAAGGCGTAATTTCTGGAACTGATTCCGAGATCGCAGTTGTTAAAGCAGCACTGCCAATTATTCAAGAGCGCATTGTTACTTTGGCTGAAGTTCCAGCAATGCTTAACTTCTTATTCGTTAAGAATTTTGCCATTGCTGAAGATTGCGTCAGCAAAGTAAATGATGAAGCCGCTAAAGCCGTATTGACGCGCAGTTCAACAGAATTAGTAAAGCTAACTACTTGGACTCACGATTCAATCGAGGCCGCGCTACGTTCTTCACTCATTGAAGAGTTGGGGCTAAAGCCACGTATCGCTTTTGGTGCCGTACGCATCGCCACAACAGGTAGCAATATCTCGCCACCACTATTTGAATCTATGGAGCTACTTGGCCAAGAAGTAAGTTTAGAACGCATCAAATTGGCCCTCGCCCTCTAACACTAGGCCCCTTTAGTTTTCAAGGTTTTATCGGTGGTAATTCCTAAGGTATTCTTAACCCTCGTTGACCATGGCCGGTCAGCACATTTGGGCGAAAGCCTCAATGGGGTATGGGGTAATTGGCAGCCCTGCTGATTCTGGTTCAGTAAGTCTAGGTTCGAGTCCTGGTACCCCAGCGAACGTGTTTCAAAGTTTTAAAAAATGTAATAGAAGTTGAAAGCCGTAGGCGATCAACTTTGAAAGTTAGAAAATGAAAGCCAAAGGCGATCATTTTTGAAAGATCTAGGGCCCCGTCGTCTAGCGGCCTAGGACTCTGGCTTCTCAAGCCAGCTACGAGGGTTCGAATCCCTTCGGGGCTACAAAGAGAACGGCCCGCTTTAACTCAAATGCGAGTTAAAGCGGGCCGTTTTTTATTTAATTACTTGATTGTGATTTTCTTTGTAACTGTCAGAGCTGCATTCTTTGCATCTCCCGCATTTTTTCCAGTTACAGAGCAATCACCCTTCTTCTTTGCGGTGAGCTTTCCAGCAGAGACTGTACATGTGGCCTCTGTTGTAGACACCCAATTGATCGCAATTTTGCTTAAGCTGGTCGCTGGAAGCGTTAATGATGCACCAACTTTAAGTGATGGCAGAACAGATAGAACTTTTTGGACTCGTGTACCTGGAGTCACGAAGACGGTAGCTGGACCATCAGTGATATCAAATGTAACTAGATCGATATCTGCATCTTTGTCACCTTTACCAGGAATTACAACCTTCATAGTTCCGTAGAGGCGAGCTGGCTTGATTGCGTCACGATTTTGAATTGGTGAAGTTGGTGCTGCTTCTAGACCTTTTGTATCAGTATTGGTAACTACGAAAGTTACCTTTCCTGAGGAGTCAGTAGTTCCGCTAACTTCTAAACCAAAGTTGCCGTCATTCTGAGCAGCTACTGCTTTCCCATCTGAAGTAACCCAAGTTGCCTTTGAACCGCTCCATGGCGCATTAATCTGGAGGAGAAGTTTTTGGTTAGCAGCTGGTGTAGTTCCATCAGTTGTGACCATGTAGGTGAGTGAAAGCTTTGTGCCGTGGCCAATGTAGGTGTAAAACGCCTTTGTGCCAGCTGAATAATATTGTGCGATATCGCCAGTGGCGTCAACGCTATTTGTTGCGTCAAAGCTTGGGCTAGTCAAGCGAACTGATGGCAAGCCAGCAGCATTACTTGAAGGTAGTGCTACAACTGAGGCAGCGATAACCAGGGCAAGCGAAACTAAAGCTCGTCCTGTCTTAAGTGTTCGGTTATTCATTTTTTCTCCTTTTACTGGACGATTCCCAAGAAAATCAAGCATTTCCATGGGTTTATTGCTTAGTTACCTTGCCGACGCCATCTACTGAGTAATAGCGGATGTAGTCAACAAATGTTTGAGTTTGATTTATAGCTGGATCGATGGCGCCACCAAATTCGCCACCCATTGCCAAGTTTAGAATGAGGAAAAATTTTTGATTGAAAACCCATCGGCCCGGTTTAACCGAAGCAGGCGTCTCGCTCGAGATTAGGCGATCGTCGAAATAGAAATCTATCTGATTCTTTTTCCATTCAATGGAATACACATGGTAGTCATCACTCACGGGTTTTGGATTTTGGTAGGACCCGCCGACACCAGGGCCTTTTCCATAACCTGGTCCGTGCAGCACTGCCGAAACTAATGAAGGCTCGACACCACGAGTTTCGACGATATCAATTTCGCCACACTCGGGCCAAGGATTACCATCTAGCAGGTCAGCACCAAGCATCCAAAAAGCCGGCCAAGTTCCTTCACCTGGAGCAACTTTCATACGTGCCTCTATACGGCCATATTGAAATTGTACTTTTCGTGAAGATTTTATTTTGGCACTTGTAAACTGGCATTCCCAACAGGAATTCAAAATCTGTGTTGCGGCAGTCGAATTATCTGTTTGATTACCTTGAGCATCAGAAATGCGATTCGCTGAGATTACTAATTTGCCTTTGCCATCTGTTGAAATATTGGCAGGTTTATTTGTGTAGTACTCAACTTCGGCATTACCCCATCCGTAACCATTTCCGATGTCGTAGTCCCAATTTTTAGAAGATGGCAAGGAGCCTTTCTTGCCATTAAATTCATCGGCCCATAAGAGCTTAAGGACTTTTGGGCCAGCGGCTTGTGAAATAGTCGCAGGCGTTATGGCGACAATTGAAGCAGCCAAGATCGAGGCTGACACAAGGGCCGATACCCGCACTCGGGATTTCCGGTTCTGGTTCACGCTGCTATTCCTCTTCCCTGCCTGTTCGGTCACGCTTTGATAACAAATATCAACTTCGCGCAATTGGTGTTGCGCTGCTCGCAATTACACACTTAGATACAGTAGTGTGAAACCGCTTTCATAGTGCGTAAGAGCCTACCTCTCAGGCGGGCAAATTGGTACTACGAAACGATAACTTTTTTGTTAGCGCTGTTAAATATAAAGGAGTTGGTTATGCGTAAGAAGACCTTATTTAGAGGCTCGATTGCTGTTTCGACTGCGGCTATTTTGGCAGCTGGCGTACTGGGTACACCAGCTCGCGCTGCTGATCCAGTAACAATTACGATATGGACTTTTGGCGATGTAATTCAACGCCAACTCGTACAGGAATATAAGAACCTGCATCCTGAAATTTCATTACAAATTAAGAAATCAGATTTAGATCCGCTAAACGGTACAAATATGGTGACCGCATGTACCTCAAAGACTGGCCCAGATATTGTGGCAGTCGAAGTTCAGTACTCCGGATACTGGCGCTCTTATCCAAAGTGCTTTACCGATTTGCGAAAGATGAAAACATCAGAGGCAAACGCCGTAGCAGGTATTCCTGCCGGCAAGACTGCTTTGGACTTTAAGAAGAATTATTTACCATGGCGCTGGGAACAAGGCGTTGGTTATGACGACAGCGTCATCGGATTCCCAACAGATGTAGGCGGACTAGAAGTTGCATACCGTGTCGACCTCTTTAAGAAAGCCGGACTTCCAACCGAGCGTGGCGCAGTTGGAAAACTATGGCCAACTTGGGAGAAGTTCATTGCCACCGGTATTAAGTACAATTCAAAGCTAAGCGCTGCAGATAAAAAAGCTGGCAAGGGATTTATTGATAATGCCGGAACTCTTTATGCCGCGATTATGAACCAAGGCACTGAAAAGTATTATAAGAATGACGGAACTGATGCGGGTAAGTTGATTTATGACACAAATCCGCAAGTGAAGTTAGCTTGGGATACCACGATAAAGGCGACTGAATCTGGGATTGGTACCCGTATTGGCCAGTACACATCTGACTGGAATATCGGCATGAACAAAGGAACATTCGCCACAATTTTGGCGCCGGCCTGGATGATGGATTACATCAAACAGCAAGCTCCAGATACTGCTGGAAAGTGGGATATTGCTGATCTTCCTGGCGGCGGTGGAAACCAAGGCGGCACTCAACTAACAGTTCCTTCATACGCTCAACACTCGCAAGAAGCTTATGACTTCATCACTTGGTATCTAGCTCCAGAACAACAGTTGAAGGTATTTAAGACCTACGGTCTTTTCCCAGCAGCTTCTGTTCTATATAAAGACCCTGCTTTGCTAGATTACAAAGATCCATTCTTTAATAACGCTCCAGTAGGAAAGATTTATGCTGAAGGCGTATCAAAGGTAAAGCCAATCTTTGAAGGCAAGCTACAACGCGCAATTGATCAAGCAATTGGCGCCGGCTTAGGACGAGTAGCTGCAAAGAAAATGACGGCAAAGAAATCATGGGATCAAGTCCTGGTAGACATCAAAAAAGTGATAACTAACTAGATTTGTATAACTAGGTAGTGAAAAACTTATGAGCCACTTAAAGGATAAAGAGGGGCGCCGCAAGGCGCCTCTCTCTCCTTGGAAGTCAGCAAATCCAAAAAAGGCTGCCAAAGGAAAGAAGCCGATTGAAGGCGTTGCTTCCTTAGATCACCGCTTCGGCATTCCATTCATTGCGCCGTTTTTTGTGATTTTCCTAATTTTCGGTTTGGCTCCAGTGATCTATTCAATCTACATTTCATTTTATAAATGGGATCCACTTGGTGGGTCTACTTTTAACGGAGTTCAGAACTTTGTAACTTTGTGGGGAGACTCAGATTTCTGGTTAGCAATTCGTAATACCTTTAGTATCTGGGCACTTTCTACCTTTCCGCAGATGGCAATGGCTATTGGGTTAGCTGTAATTCTTAGAAGCAAGCGGTTACGTGGTGCATCTTTTTGGCGAACAATTTTCTTGGTTCCAAATATCACTTCGGTAATTGCGATCACTATTGTTTTTGGTCAGTTATTCGGTCGAGATTTTGGCATCATTAATGGAATTCTTGGGCTATTTGGCGTTGAGAATATTGACTTCATCGAAGGAGTAGTTCCGAGCCATATTCAGATTGCCGCCATGATTACCTGGCGCTGGGTCGGTTACAACACGCTGATTTTCCTTGCTTCTATGCTGGCGATTCCAGATGAGCTTTATGAGTCAGCGGCCGTTGATGGTGCTACTAAATGGCAGCAATTTATTTATGTAACCCTTCCGCAGCTCAAAAATACAATTACCTTCGTATTGGTTGTAGGCACAATTGGTGGCCTGCAGGTCTTTGCGGAGCCACAACAGTTAGCTGCTGATGGCGGGTCAAGTAAACAATTCTTGACTTTAACTCTATTTTTATACAACCAAGCGTTTGTCAATAATAAGTATGGCTATGCCGCAGCTATTGGTATCGCGATTACTGTAATTGTTTTGATTATTTCGGTAATCAACTTTCTAATTACCCGCCGTATTTCCAATGACGGAGGTGGGCGATAATGGCAAAGATTCCAAAATGGCAGCGCTCCTCACCGTTTAGTTACCTGGCACTTGCCTTAATTACTTTTCTATCGATTTTCCCGTTCTACTGGATGTTTGTTGTTGCCTCCAATACAAACGCTGAGATCTCCAAGAGTCCGCCCTCGCTGATTCCTGGCGGCAGATTCCTTATTGTTGCCCAGAAAGTACTCAGCGCGGAGGGTGTTTACTTCAATAGCGCATTGATGAATACCTTTATTGTAGGTATCTCAATTGCGGTAGCTCAAGTGGTTTTCTCAGCATTTGCCGGCTTTGCGTTTGCGAAACTTAACTTCAAGGGCCGAAAGTTCTTTATTTTATTTATCGTTGGAACCATGATGCTACCGAGCCAATTGGGCATCATCCCATTATTTATTTTGGTAAAAAACTTACATATGATCGATACGTTATATGCGCTAATCGTGCCCGCGCTAGTCACGGCATTTGGCGTATTTTGGATGCGTCAGATTATTGATGCTCAAGTACCGAATGAGCTGCTTGAGGCCGCGAGCATCGATGGCGCAAGTGTGCCGCGAATCTTCTTTGGCATAGTTCTTCCAATTATTCGTCAAAGCTCTTTTGTCCTAGGTTTATTTGCCTTCTTGGCCTCGTGGAACGACTACTTGTGGCCAACTATTGTTCTGCAGAGCCCACAAAACTTCACGCTCCAAGTCGCGCTGACTCAACTCAAGCCGATGTACGGGCTTGATTACGCACTACAGATGGGTGGCGCCTTCTTGGCAACTGCGCCGCTACTAATTCTGTTTATCTTTGTCGGCCGCAAGCTTGTAAGCGGCGTAATGGACGGAGCAGTAAAAGGATAGGAATTTTTCTCGGGACAAGAGAAAAGTAAGCACACAATACAAAAGCAAAAGGAAGAGGAAGATAAATGAGTATCAAGACAAAGAAAGTACTTGCTGGTTTTGCTGCCGCTGTAACCGTGCTTGCTTTATCAAGCGCTGTCTCAGCTCCGGCTATAGCCGCAGGAGATCCGCCGCAAGATGCAGTAATTAAATTAATTAGCCCGGTTCTTACAGCAGAGAACACAAGCGAGGCTGCTGCTAACCAAAAGATGGCTGATGGTTGGGTTGCCAATGGTTGGTTTGGAACTGGTTTGGTTTATCAGCGTGCGTTTGTGCCAACTGGATCAACTATCACTTTGACTTATAACGTAACTGATAAGAATGGAAAAGTCCTAGTTGGTCAAGATGTGAAACTTCGCATTAACAAAGGCTATTCAGTTTCTACAGCGATTGTTCAAGTTGATGAGAAAATCACGACTGGAGTACATAAGCCAGAATCAGCTGATCAAGCGCAGGTAACTCATAAGACCGATGCATACGGAAACGTAACATTTGTTATGAAGAATCTTGATAAGCCAGGAACTGGCGAACCAGAACCTGAATCAATGACTGCCAAGCCAGATATCAGTGCTGATGGATTGAACGATCTTCATGCACAAGTTTTACCGGAAATCGCAGGCGAGAAGCCAGATCACTCAGTAATTACTGAATTCCATTATTACGAACCGAAGTCAAAGGCTGCACAGCCTGCGACTAAGCCAACAATTCGCTTGGTTTCTCCAATTCTAAATGACGCTAACTCAATCAAGCGTGCTGATTTAGAGAAGACATTCAGCGTTGATAACCCTTGGTATGCCAAGGGAATTGGCTTCCGTCAGGCTTATGCTCAAACTGGATCTGCAATTAATCTTGTTTACAAAGTTACTGATGACAATGGCAAGCCTCTTCCAAATACAACAGTCAAGCTTCATGTGAATAAGGCATATAGCGTTTCGAAAGCTGCCATGACTGACGGAACTAATGCGACTGATCCTACAAAGGACAGCGCACAAGGAAATGATCAATTGTTGCTAACAGGTACGACCGATGGTTTCGGATACGTACTATTTGCTTTAAAGAATACTGACAAAAAAGGTGAGCCAATTCCGGCTTCTTTAACGACACCTACACCAACAACTAACGGTGTGTTCAGTCAGATTTATCCAGAAATTTCTGGACAAGCAACTGATATTGCTGACATGGTGGAATTCCACTTTGTTGGTGATGTAGCTGCTCCTGTTGCGCCACCTACGACGGAAGTTACGGTAAAAGCAACTTCATCAAAGGCAACCGTGAAAGGTAAGACTGTTTATTCACTTACCGTGGCAATTGCCAACGCATCAGGCAAGTCAGCGGCAATCTCAATTACTGGAAATAAGAAGGTAACTGAGAAGATCTCAGTTGCTAATCAAGCCTTCAAGTACACCGTAACGGCAGGAAAGAAAACTGTATCGGTTGTAATTGCGGGTAAGACTTACACCTCAACAGTTACAGTTAAGTAGAAATAATCGCTGGCGAGGCCCTAAAAAGCCTCGCCAGCCATTTCTATATTAGGGAATTTGAGTTTATGTATCGTAAAGTTCTAGCAGTAATCGCCGCATTAGCCTTGAGCGTTTCATCATTTTCGATGATTGCGGCACATGGTGAAGACTTGAAAAAGCCAATCGCCTTGCCAAAAATTATTGCTGGTTCGACTGGATACACCTTTAAAGCTACCCCAGCCAAATGGTCAGATAATGGACCTAGCTCCTTTGAATGGCTGTTGAACGGTAAGGTTTTAGCCACTTCAGCCTTAACTTTGAAGCTAAAAACCACTGATAACAAGAAGAAATTACAGTTCAGCGAATCTCACACATTTGATGATGGAACAACAGCTAATGCAAAATCGAACATAATCACTATCGGAAACGTCTTACTCTCTGATTCTTTGACTATTCGAGTTCGTCCGAGTGATGACAAAGTGATGGAAATTGCGGTGCTTCCGCAAAGCATTCCTACAACGGCAAAGCCAACATATCAATGGTATGCCGGATATTTTGAAATCAAAGGCGCAACAAAGAGCACCTATAACTTAAGTACGTCAGATTTAGGTACCGACATTTCACTTCAAGTAAATTTTGCTGCTAAAGGTTTTGTAACGGCGAAGAAAACGTCTAATACTGTAGCAATAGCAAATATCACTCGAACTTATAAACAGATCTGGTCGGAAGAATTTAACGGGCCGGCTGGCGCACCAGCCGATCCAACTGTTTGGGTTCCTCAAAATGGCGATGGCGTAGCTTTTGGGAATCGTGGTTGGGGCAATAACGAAAGACAGTGGTATGACGACAAGATTTCTTCGACTAATGGTTCTGGATCTTATGTAATTAAAGCAACTACAAATGGCGCTGGGGCGAATAGCTGTTATTACAAAGGACCTTGTGAGTGGATAAGCACCAAGTTAGTCACGAAAGATAAAGTTGGTTTTAAATACGGCCGCATTGAAGCTCGAATCAAGGGTCCGGTAGGCAACGGAACTTGGGGGGCTTTCTGGATGTTAGGTGCGAATATTGACGACCGAGGTTGGCCTGGTTGTGGAGAAATTGATGTGACCGAACTATTGGGTCGTTCACCGAACACAAATCTTGGTTACATTCACGGACCGCTTTCAGGTGGAGGTGGACGCGGCGACAAAGTTGAAATGGCTACACCTCATCACGCGGGTTATCACACCTACGCAGTCGATTGGCTGCCCGATCAAATTCGCTATTTCTTAGATGGAGTCCCGTTTGCAACTGTAAATAAGGTTGATAATGACTGGATTTTCGACCATGAGTTCTACATCATTATCAATTTGGCAATGGGTGGAAATTTAGGTGGTGAAATTGCGGCTAATCTGAAAGATACTTCAATGGAATTTGATTACATTCGGGTTTACTCAATTAATGACGTAGGCGAAATTATTAAGCACTAACTTCTAGAACTTCGCCAACACCATCAATTCTAAAATGCTTAATGTGAGCAATTTCTAATTTACTTTCCTGTAACAGCGGGTTTATTTCGCCCACAAACCAACCGCCAATTGCCTGGTTAATGATTAGATAAAAATAATCATTAAATGGCCAAGCTTTGCCAGCGAATTCACCCTGATCACGGGTGAACTTTTGGAACGAATAGTCGTTGAAGAACCACTCAATTGAATCTTCTTGCCAATTGATGGCAAAACGATTGAAATTTTCCGACAAGTCTTGGGCACTTTCATGGAAACCAGTAATTCCAAATTCACCGGCATAGCCTGTGGCATGTAGCGTGCCTTGAATTGTCCTGGGCTTGGCCCCATTTCCTTCGAAGAGATCAATTTCTCCGCATTCTGGCCAAGGGGTACCTTCGGAAATATTCTTGCCTAGCAGCCAAAGAGCAGGCCAAGTTCCAATTCCCTTGGGCATTTTTGCCGAAATTTCTAGGTAGCCGTATTTAAAGTAGAGCTTGCCATTGGTATGTATTTTTCCGCTAGTCCATTCAGCAGGTCCATAATAAGTTTCAATACCAGAAATACCTTTTTCGCGAGCTGCTGTGATAGTCAATCCATTTTCAGCGGCCAGAGAACTGGTTGTATAAAACTCACGTTCATGATTACCCCAGCCAACCAAACCATGTTCTGAGCCATCACCCAAGTCAGGCGTCCAGATTTCGGAATTAGGCTGTCCATTTTTGGTAGCAATAAATTCTTCAGACCAGAGCAATGTTTTTGCATTTGAACTTAGCAATCTGGCCTCCAAATAGGATAGGGTCTGAGGATATGAAACCGCTTTCAGGGGCGGTTTATAGGGCTCTTATGTGAAAGTATAAGGGTAGAAATTGCCGAAATGGAGTTCAGGGTTTATGTCTAATGTTTTTCCAGATGACTTCCTTTGGGGAACAGCAACGGCTAGTTACCAGATTGAGGGTGCCGCACAACTTGATGGTCGCGGTGTAAGCATTTGGGACACCTTTAGCAAAACTCCTGGCAAGGTTGTAGGCAGCGATAACGGCGATGTTGCGTGCGATCACTACCATCGCTACCCAGAAGATATTGAAATCATGAAAGATTTAGGCGTTAAGGCATATCGTTTTTCAATTGCTTGGCCAAGACTTTTCCCTAATGGCGATGGTGTTCGCGAAGAACGCGGTTTTAATTTTTATAACAACTTAATTGATTCACTCATTGAAGCAGGAATCGAACCAATGGTTACCTTGTATCACTGGGATCTTCCACAGCAACTTGAAGATGAAGGTGGTTGGGCAAATAGAGCAACTGCTGAAGCGTTTGCAGATTATGCGTTAGCTTGTGCTGAAGAATTTGGTGATCGAGTAAGCAACTGGATCACGCTAAATGAACCTTGGTGTGTAGCGTGGTTGGGTTACTCAATCGGGGTTCACGCACCTGGCAAAAAAGATCACGCACTTGCGATTGCGGCTTCGCATCACACCGCTCTTGCACATTCACTAGCCACGCGTGCGATAAAGAGCATTCGTCCAGCTGCCCAAGTTGGTCTGACGGTTAACATGACAAACCACAATCTCGAGAACCCCGAGAATTCTGAGTTAGTAACATTAAATGCTTTGCTAGATTCAAATATTAATCGTTGGTGGATTGAAGCAATGCTTTATGGCAAATATCCAGCAAATATTCTTGAGTATTACGGTCAAGCACTAACTGATGTACTTCTGCCCGGTGATCAAGAACTACTTAAGTCAAAACCTGATTACCTGGGCATTAATTATTATTCTGATTCGTTCTTGCGTAATCCACGCCCAGAAGATTTGGTAGATAACGGACCTGGCATATTCCCATTCCCGCAAAAGGGCGATAATTCACCGCCGGCACATCTAGCGGGATCTTTAACCGCAATGGGTTGGGTTGTAACTCCTGAGGGTCTTGGAAACCTGGTAGCTAGAGTTCATAGTGATTACCCAGAGATCCCTTATTTAATGATTACCGAAAATGGCTCATCTTATGAAGATGCGGTTGAGTCTGACGGAAATATTAACGATGTTGAACGAACTTCTTACTTGGTACGCCATTTGCAATCACTTCAAAAAGCTATCGCGGCAGGTGTCCCTGTGAAGGGATATTTCGCATGGTCACTACTTGATAATTTTGAATGGGCCGAAGGCTACGCCAAGCGCTTTGGATTAGTACGCGTTGACTATCAAACGCTAGTCCGAACACCAAAGTTAAGCGCAAAAAAGTATAAGCAAATTGTTGCCACCAATAGCCCTGACTAGCTTTTAGCGGTTGACTCTCTAGCTACCAGCTTTACCGGCAACATTTTTCGAGTTACTTCAGCCCCGGTTAAAGCCGCTACCAACATATTTGCTACTTCGGCGCCTAGCTCGCGAGTTGGTTGATGAATACTCGAAAGCGCCGGTACCGAACGAGTAGCAACGGGTGAATTATCGAAACCAATTACCTTAACTTGTTTAGGAACTGAAATTTTATTTTGTAACAAAACATTAATTGCGCCAATGGCACTTAGGTCATTGCCCGCAAAGATTCCATCAAATGAAATCTTCTTTTTCAGAAACTCACGAACGACTTCTTCGGCTTTGGAAGTTGAATAGTCTCCAGTTAAAACAGATGAAGGTGAAATTTCTCGGCCAGCCTCTGACATAGCTTTTTCAAAACCTTCAAATCTATCGCGTCCTGACTGCAGTTTTAAGTCTCCAGTGATCGCCACTATTTTCTTGCAACCCTGCGAAATCAAGTGTTTAGTAGCTAAATAGCCACCTAGTACGTTATCAACGTCAACGTAAGGGAATTTATCTGAGCCGCCCAAGTCACCACCGAAAACTACTGGTACGCCTTTTGGTAGCAATCGTTCGAAGCTTTTTACCGAGCGGTGCCAGCTAAACATCGCGATTCCATCAACTTGAGCTTTTCGTAAAGATTCAAAAAGTGAGTCTTCGCTACCGGTTTTAGGGCGAATCAGAAGCAGTGGCTGCATGCCAGCATCAGAAATAGCTGTGGTAAATCCCTGAACCACTAAACCCCAGAATGGATTTAGAAAGAATTCTTCGCTGGACTCTTCAAGAACAAGGGCAACCAGGCCGCTTCGTCCACCAGCAAGTCTGCGCGCCGTGGTATTCGGAACGAAGTTATATTTCTTGATTGCTTTACGAACAGCTTTTTCAGTTTCTGGGGAAACCTTTGCGCTTCCATTTATCACTCGTGAAACCGTCGCACGACTGACGCCGGCAGTTTCGGCAACTAAATCAATAGTTACTTCGACGCTTCGGGTTGTGCTTTTGGCGGTCACTGGGCAATTCTAGGTGAATTAAAGCGATGTGGCTATAAAAACATTAGCAAGCGTGAGAGCGATGAGCCCCGCCCAAACGCCAGTGGAAACTTCAGAATTCTTCTTGTTCTTTATTGTAAGAGCCAGAATGACCAGAAGAATTAGGAACTTAATACCGACCTTGCCATGATCCGGCGCATCATATTTAGCCGGATCTGAGGCATGTAGCGAAGTATTTATTCCTACTAACGCAATACCGGCAACTAGCGCCGTGAGCATTGAATGTAGAAAACCAACGTGAATGGACTTCTTTGGTTTAGGTAGTGATGTCAAAAGCAGGATTAACCCACCAAAAACTGCGAGGATGTGAATTGCTAGAAAAATATGCTTGATTGCGCTCATGTGAAAAGAATAGAGCCGAGTAGCGCGGATTTAAGGCTTATTCTCTCAATAAGAGAGCATAATTTGATTATGGCAACCACTAAAAAAGCAGCAGTAAAGAAAGCAACAGCCAAGGCTCCTGCTAAAGCGCAGATGATTCAACCGATTTATCAGCAACCAAAAATTGATTGGCGCTCTCTATATCTCTACGCCGTCTGTTTGATTACTTTAATGGTCTGCCTTTTCTCATTGGTTTCATTAATCAGAAGTGGCGTCAACGTTGTCTATCCAGATCCAGCGTACGTTGATCCTTACAACCCAACACCAAAAGTTAATTCTGCTGCGATTGCGGCCCAACTTCAGGATCAAAACCAACGTCAAGCGGTAAAGAGCATGATTGATGCGCTCACTACATTAATTATTGCTGGGCCGCTATATGTGTATCACTGGCGTTTAACACGCAAGTAATTTTTAAATGCGTAATTCAAAGTACCTAATTGCAATTTCTGCATCCCTAGTATTAGGGGTGATTCCAGCACAAGGTGCTTTGAAAGTCATCAAAATATATGATGGCGACACAGTAACGATGGCCGATGGCCTAAAGGTTCGACTTCTGCAGATTGATGCTCCAGAACTTACCGAAAATGAATGTTTTGCTAAAGAATCAAAAACAGCGTTAGTCAATCTGTTAGCCAAAAAAGGAACAGTTACTCTAAAGGCAGATCCAGCATCAGCATCTTTTGATCGTTATGGACGGGCACTTCGATACATTTTTGTTGGTAAGTTAAATGTAAACCTGGAAATGGTAAAAATTGGTGCTGCAGCTCCATATTTTTATCAAGGCGAAAAGGGAATTTATTCAGCTGCTATGTTGAAAGCAGCACAGGATGCCAAGTTATACAAAGTAGGGCTTTGGAAAAGTTGCCCTGGCACGCAGTTAGTTCCAACTAAAGCAATAACGACATATAAAGCCGTTGGGACACCTGCCGCTTCGCCAATTTCTACGCCAGTTACAGTGCCAAGTCCATCGACTGGTTGTGACCCGAACTATGCCGGCTGCATTCCGCTTTACCCGCCAGACCTTGATTGCGGCGATATCAAAGCACTTGGGTTGGCACCAGTTACTGTCACTGGCAAAGACCCACATAAATTAGATGGTGATGGCGACGGGAAAGCCTGCACCAGCTAGCTTTAAAAAACAAAAACTAATTAATTAACGCCAATCACTCGGACACCGGAATGAGTTTTATATCGACGGTTCATAGAAATTAGATTGGCAGTCAATGCTTCTACTTGACCAGCATTTCGCATTTTTCCAGCATAAATTCCGCGCATTCCTGCTATTTGATCAACTAGTTGTTGAACTAAGTCAGTAGCAGGCTTGTGATCACCCACAACCATGATGTCTATTTCGATTTCGGCTAGCGATTGATCTGAAAGCAGAACAGCCGATACATGGTTGAAAGCAGTAACTACGTGACTTTCACTCAAGATTCCTTGTGCTTGAGCAGATGCGCTACCTTCTTCAACACTTAACGGAAATGCGCCACCGGCATCAAAGCCCATCGGATTAACGCAGTCGATAACAACTTTGTCAGCAAGTTCGTTTTTAAGTGAAGCTAAAGTTTCTTTGTGACTATCCCACGGGACAGCCACAATAACTAAGTCAGATTGTTGCGCACATTCCAGATTGCTAGCACCGGAAATACCATTACCAACTTCGGCTGCAGTAGCTACAGCTTTAGCGCCATCGCGAGAACCTAAAATGACCTTGAACCCAGCTTTTGCTAATCGATAACCCAAGCCAGTGCCTTGTGCGCCGGTTCCACCGATGATTCCGATGGTTAGTGCTTTTAATTCTTTGCCTGGGTAGAGCTCGATAGTTTCAGTCATGCCCAGAAGTCTAAAGGGAGATCGCTAATTCTGGCGATGATGTTCAATTAAAGCTCGAGTTGCGTGACCCAGATCGCTACTTTCAATAGCTAGCAAATCGGCCCAATCATCGCAGTCGGCTTTAATACCCTTGAAATGTGGGTCAACTAACTCAAAGGCATTAGCAGTGCGATGAGCAGCCGCTGAGTTAAGGCCGAAGTGAGTTTCTACTTTACCGATGGTGCTGAAGAATGAAGTACTTCCGATTGAATTTAGGTCGGCAATAAATGAAGTTTGATGCTCGCTTGCCAATTCAAGTGCTTTTGAGATTTCTGTAGCGGTTGCACT
>Ga0114976_10000909_pt1 | contig 18498 bp, 16 predicted proteins | sample S_130805_EF_Meta_FD_87319 | JGI IMG/M metagenome (GOLD analysis project Ga0114976, IMG submission 87319) | Freshwater microbial communities from Lake Simoncouche, Canada to study carbon cycling - S_130805_EF_MetaG | ecosystem: Environmental > Aquatic > Freshwater > Lake | place: Lake...
GATATCAGCAGCAGATTGGGATTGAGTATGTATTTGGTGGGGAAATTGGGTTTGGAAGAAATATTGCTTGCCACCGAATTTGAAAACTTAAGCATCATGCCTGCTGGTCCTATTCCTCCAAATCCTGTTGAATTGATCATGAACGGCAGGTATGAACAGATGTTGCAAGAGTTGGCAAAAACGTATGACCAAATTATTATTGACTGTCCTCCTATTGGGTTGGTAACAGATGCCCGTGTAATTGGCAAGTGGGCAGATGCCACGGTGTTGATTGTAAGGCAGCAGCATACCCCAAGAGAGTCGGTGGGCATGATTTTGGAAAGTTTGAACCAGCAAAAGGTTTTGCACAATGTTGGCATTGTGTTTAATGGATTGAAGGGTGGCATTAGCGGTTACGGCTATGGTTATTCGTATGCTAACTATGGCTATGGCGGTTATGGATACGGCTATGGATACGGAAGATACAGCTATGGGTATGGATATTATGGCGACAGCAAGAACAGAAAGCGAACTCCATTGAAGTTTGTTTGGAATGTATTGGTGGTGCCCTTTATTGCTTTGTTTGCCAAGGATTTCTTGAAACGCAAAAAATAAACTTGGTTTGGCGCCATTCACAAACAAAGGTGGCAATTTAATCATTTGGAAACAGAGTTTTCTGTGATAAAAAGTAACTTTGTTGTTCAAAATGCAGTGGAGGTTGCATGCCAGTGAGGCATGTGGCTGAAGGGGCGAAGCTATGGATATATTACTGCAAAATACTTGCAACCAATTATCGATCGACTTATAACAAGTATCAAAAGTGACGGAGAATAATTTAATAAATCCAAAGTTTATTAGGTCAACTCATCAACTAGGTATAATACAAAAAAATCATGCGAATATTGGTCATTTATTGATGATTTTATTAGTATTCAAATAAAAAGTTCCATATTTTTCTAAACCAGAAACATAAAATATTGTTAAATAATTGAAGCTACTAGCATTTTTATAAATTAATAATTCAAACGTTACTAAAAAATTTGTCACTGCAATTACCTATGAATCAATAAATATAATTATTTTTTATGTTCAGAAAAGAAATATAAGAGTTGAACAAAAAGAAATTTATTGACTTAATAACACACCAAAAAACATTCAATTCATTTAATTAAAATTTTAAGTTTTTAGCCGCCCACATGATATCATCAAAAAAATGTTATTGCAACTTCAATTTATTCTTCTTTCAAATGAAAGTAATCATTTGTTTAATATTTTATAAGCAATATTCAAAATGAATTTAAAAAGTAGAATAACAAATTTATTTGAGACCCAAAACAGTAGGAGTTTAATAATTAAGAAAAATATAATTGAGCTATTTATCATCCGTGGATTGAGTGTTGTTATAAGTTTAATTATTGTTCCAATGACAATAAATTATATAAGTCCTAATCAATATGGAATTTGGTTAACATTAAGTTCCATGGTAGCTTGGGTATCTTTTTTTGATATTGGATTTACACAGGGTTTAAGGAATAGATATTCCGAAGCAATAGCGAATAATGACATTAATTTGGCAAGGATATATGTTAGTACGGCGTATTTTTTTGTGGGCATATTATTTATTATAGTTTGGTCAGTATTGATTACTGTAAATTTGTTTATAGATTGGAGAGTCTTGTTGAATATCCAAGAAAATGAGGTAAAAGAAGTGGTAAATTTGACTTTCATTATTATTTCGTATTTCTGTCTACAATTTATATTCAGTATAATCAATACAATCTTGATAGCTGATCAAAAAACTTCTAGAGCTTCTTTAATTAATCTTATAGGACAATTATTGGGGCTATTGATTATATTTATTTTGACTAAATTCACAAAAGGTTCAATAATCTATTTAGGTTTGGCATTAGGTGTTGCACCAACTTTGGTTATAATTTTTTTTAATATTTACCTATTTAATACAAAATACAAATTAATTTCACCAAGTGTAAAATTTGTAAAGAGAAAATTTGCAAAGCAGATAATTAATTTAGGTATCAAATTTTTTATAATCCAACTAGCAGGTATTGTTCAATATCAGACTGCCAATTTTTTAATAGCACATTATTTTGGAACTTCAGAAGTAACTTCGTATAATATTGCATTCAAATATTTTGGTATTTTGAATATAGGATTTTCTTCTATTATCTTAGCACCTTTTTGGTCATCCGTGACAGAAGCGTATGTAAAGGGTGATATTCAATGGATTATAAATGCAGTTAAAAAATTTAGAATAATTTGGGTTATTTTCACAATAATTGGTTTTTTAATGTTGATTTTTTCAAATTGGTTTTATCGGAAATGGTTAGGTGGTGCTTTAGACAATATAGATTTTTCAATATCTTTTTGGTCGCTAATTTTTTATGTCACTGCTATGTTTGCTGGAATTCATATTTCTGTTTTGAATGGAATAAATGCTTTGAGAATACAATTTTATTTATGTTTCATTACTCCAATCATTTTTATATTTTGTTCAATTATGTTTATTAAGTATTTACATTTAGGGATATCCTCAATTTTAATATCAAATGTAATAGCAAATTTTAGCGGTTTTATTATTGATCCTATACAATATTATAAAGTAATATTAATGAAAAAGAATAACATATGGGCAAAATAAAGAAATATCTTAAAAATATAAAATTTTTTTTGTTAAAAATATATAATTCTGAATCGGATTATGTTTACTCAAACCAATTGAATTCTAAATGGGCATATATATCCTATATCACAGGTCCATTTAATAAAAACAGGTCTAATGCTTATTTTGCTGGTCACCAAAATCGTCAAGAATCATTAATTATTGCTGAAGTTTTTAAAGAAATAGGCTACAATTTTGTAATTAGTGACTTCAATTCTAATAAAATTTATAAACAAAATTTTGATGTAATTTTTGGTCTAGAGCCTAATTTTTGTAAAATGGCAGCGAGAAACCCAAGGTCATTGAAAATTTATTATGCTACAGGTGCATATTTTAAGCACCAGAATAACTCAATTAAAGAAAGAACCAAGGAAAGAAGTGAAAAATTAAAATACAATTTCAATGAAAATAGACTCGTAAAAGAACATAGTTCAGTTCAAATTGCAAATATTATTTTTCAAATAGGTACTAAATTCACAGTTCAAACTTACCCTTTGGATATGCAAAAAAAAATTGAATTAATCGATCAATCTGCTGTAATTATTGAAAACTATAATTTCAATAGAAAATTGGCTAATCTAAATGATAAAAATGAATATATATGGTTTGGTAGTTCTGGTTCAATCTTGAAGGGCTTGGATTTAGTTTTAGATTATTTTTTAAAAAACCCAAATAAAACTATTCACGTGATTGGCCCAGTAGATGACGATGTTTTATTAATTTATAAACAATTGATTACAGACAAACATAATATAATCTTTTATGGCTTCATTAATATATTTACCGCAAAATTTATTAGTATAATTGAAAAGTGTAATTTTTTCATATTTCCATCTGCTAGCGAAGGCGGCTGCCCAGGTTCAGTAATTAACCTGATGCAATTAGGATTAATTCCTATCGTATCAAAATATGCTGCACCCGAAGAAATAGGGAATATTGGTTTTTTATTGGAAAGTTTAACATTCGACGAAATACAAAAGGGAATTATTTGGGCGGAAAATTTATCATTAGAGGATAAAAAAGAACTATCAACTGCAAATAGAGAATATAGTCTAACAAAGTACAACTTAGTTAATTTTAAAAGTCGATTTAAGAGTTTAATAGTGAAATATTTATAATGCTACTGAGTATTATCAAACTAATTACTTTACTGATTTTTCTATTTAAATCTTACAGTATATATTCTAACGAATTCAGGCTATCTGTAAATAACTATATCTCTAGTATTCTTATATTTTTTCCTTTCATTGATTTAAATATACCCCCAGGAAGTCTACAAATTAAATTATATGTGGCGTTAAGTTTGATTTTTTTTGTTAAAAATATAAATCATTTCGGTAGTGTTTCACGGCAAATTAAAGTTTATTTATTTTCAATATTCTTTTTCATACTCTTACCTAGTATACTTAGTGGAAGTATAGCAAATTCATTGAAATATGTAATTCAATATTTTTGTTATTTTATAACTTTCTTTGCATTTGTTGCATTTTCGAAACAAAACAATTTTAGTAAATTAATATTATACTTCAAAATTATATTAGTAGAAATATTATTATTTGTTATTTTACAATTTTTAATTGGTATTGAGTTCAATTTTTATGGAACTTACAACCCTAATTTTTATGATTTAGATAACTTTAGATATTATAGTTTTTTCCAAGATCCCCAAATATTCGGTCAATTTGCAGGAATGTTTTCACTATTATTTCTTTATTTTTCACATTACACTAATAATCGTAAGTATTTATTTCTATATATATTGGTTATTTTACTTGTTATAATTTCGGGTTCTAAATCACCTCTTATTGGTCTAGCAGTAGCAACTTTATTTTATTTTTTGAGACAAAATTTTTTAACTACCTTGATATTTGTTTTACTTCTGTTGATTGGATTTGAACAATTATCAAGTCTTGCCTCGAATTTAGTAATATTCAAACGATTTGAAGTATTTGAAGATCAATCAGAAAACCGTTTGTTATTTTGGAATGACGGAATTAAAGTACTTTTGAATAATGTTATGGGAATTGGATTTGGTAATTATAAAAGCGAAGTAGCAAAATATTCTCCTGAAGCGTACTTTACAATTGATAATGAAATAGTCTACCCTGGTCATCCAGAGAATGGTTATTTAACCTTACTTGTGAACTCAGGATTAATAGGATCTATTTTACTTTTTTTTACTTTTTTTCGCCTATTTTTTATACCCTCACACGATAAATCTAATTTAAAATTTTTAGTTAAATTAATTTTGTTAGTTTTCGCAATTTCTTTTTTTTCAACATATACTTTGGATGATGTGAAAATAGGAATTTTTTTGACTGTAATTATTAGTATGATTTATGATCAATAAATCAGCCTGACTGATATTGTATAAATTCGAATTATATGAAAATACTATTTGATTTCCAATCACTCTATCCAAAATATGGAGGTATACCAAGATATCATTTTGAATTATCTTCAGAATTAAGCAAATGGAATGTTGAAACGGAAATTTCTACATTATTCTCACAGTCAGCATATTTAAAGAGTGATTCACGATATAAAATAATTGATCCTATAGGTAATTTTAATTTTAAAGGCAAAAACATGATTATTCAAAATTTACAGAACATGAATAAATTATATTCAATTAGTAAATTAAAATCAAACCAATTTGATATCTTCCACCCTACCTATTATGATAATTATTTTTTAAAGTATTTAAAAAAACCCTTTGTTTTTACTCTGCATGATTTTATTTTGGAAAAATATCAACCCTTAGATTATAAAAAAGTAATAGATCAAAAAAAGAATCTTGCATTGAATGCAAATCATATTATAGCAATTAGTGAAAATACAAAAAATGATATTATTAAATATTATGGAATAGAAGAAAAAAAGATTACTGTGATACATCATGGCTATAGAAATATTAAATTAATGGAAAATTCTAACAAATTTGGTGATTATATTTTATTTGTAGGACAAAGAGGCGGATATAAAAATTTTAAAAATTTTATTGAAGCGATGATACCTATTTTACAAGTTAATACTACTCTAAAGATCATTTGCACTGGTTATGCATTTTCGAAAATTGAAAATTTATTTCTAAAGGATAAAAGGTTGATTGATCAAGTTTTAGCAGTTAAGGTAAATGATTTGGAACTAAATAATTTGTATTTTAATGCGAAGTTATTTGTTTTTCCTTCTTTATATGAAGGATTTGGAATGCCTATTTTAGAGGCATTTGCCGCTGAATGCCCTATTTGTATAAGTAATACAAGCTGTTTTCCGGAGATTGCTAAAGATGCCGCGATTTATTTTGATCCTTTATCTATTGATTCAATTAGATTGGCTGTTTTATATTGCTTAAGTAATCCTGATGCCCTTTTAGATTTAGTTCAAAAAGGCAAGCAACGATTAGAAAGCTTTTCTTGGGAAAAGACGGCTTTAGAAACAATTGATGTGTATAAATCAGTTTAGTTTTTCTCCAATTTTTGAGTTATTACAGTTCACATGGTAAGACCTCATTTTATTTTAAAAATTGTAACATACTCGACAAAAAAATTATTTATAGTTATAATTGTTATTTTGAAAAAATCAGATTTGATTTTATTTGAAAACTCTAAGATATCCTCAAATCAAACAGAAAATTTGTTGACACTGACTAAGGTCTTGCCAACTAAAAGACTCAATATTGCTTTTATAGAATCATAAGGAGATTTTAGAATTCAAAAAAATTAGTTTTCCTTAACTCCTTAGAATTAAAATCCTCTATTAATCATGGTTTGAACAGAATAATTGTTTCAATATGTTGAATATAGCTATTTGTAGAAACATGTTTTTGACCAAAAAATTATGTTAAAAAGATGTTGATTGAGCTAAAGTGTAGAATATCCGGAAATTAGTATTTGTAAATAATTAATTTTAATAGAAAATATAATCATATTGATGTTATTTCCTCTTGGATTTTTCCAATTTTTTTTATAATGAAATATTCATTATAATTTAGAGTATAAATGTATGCAACAGAATTACCCCAAGATATCAATAATTACTCCAACTTTTAATCAAGTTGCGTATATTGAAAAAACAATATTGTCTGTATTAAACCAAAATTATCCCAATTTGGAATATATTATAATTGACGCTGGAAGTGACGATGGTACGTTAGATGTTATTAAAAAATATGAAAGTAAGTTAAGTTATTGGGTAAGTGAAAGAGATAACGGATTATATGATGCTATATACAAGGGTTTTGAAATAGCTACTGGTGAAATTCTTGCTTGGTTAAATTCAGATGATATTTTCATAGATAATTCTTTGTTTACTGTTTCTGAAATATTTAAATCCTTTAGTGAGGTTAATTGGTTACAAGGTGCAAATTCACATTGTGATGAAAGAAACCGTATTGTAAGTGTATATCCAAGTAAATATTGGACTTTTTTTGATTTCTATATTGGATGTAAGTTAAATATACAACAAGAGTCTACATTTTTTAGAGCTAAATTGTGGAAGGATTCAGGTAAACAGTTGAATAGGCATTCTCAATTGGCAGGTGATTATGGTTTATGGTTAAGTTTTATTAATATGGCCGATTTATATATCGTTTCAGCGCCACTCGGTTGTTTTAGAATGCGTTCGTCAAACCAAAAGTCATTGGATAATAAAAATGAATATCTTGTTGAGCGTAAAAATATTTATAAATCACAAAAAAAAATGAGAGCTCCGGCATCAATCATTTATTTATATAAATTGCTTGATTTAACTTTGTTCTTTTATTTCCTTAAATGTATAAAATTAGAAATAAAGTTCAAACGATTTTTTTTTAAAGGTCCCCAAATTATAGTTTTTAATCGAATTAATCAGAAGTTCGAATTGCATCAATAATAAATATAGAGATTTTTTTGATGAAGAAAACATTATTATTAGTATTAAACAAGGATTATCCAATTCAAACAGCAGGTTCTAAAAGAATACACCAATTGATTAAGAATACGGATTACAATGAATCTTTTCTTATAAACGTATTATCCTTAAGATGTAATTCTAAAATACAGCCGAGAATTGGTTTTTATGATAAAATAAAATACATCAGTATAGGTTCAGGAACGAAAGTTAATTTTCTTTCATTTCCTAAATTCATTTTGTATCAGTTAAATCTAATATATTATTTATTTCAATTCAAGAATATTGATAAAAGAGTATTATATTGCTATTTACCAATTGATTTGGAAATTATATTTTTTATTATAATTGCTAAAATACTAAGATATAAAATAATATTTGATATTGTTGAAGATTACACAGCACTTAATACAAATTCAAAAATACTCACTACGATTAAATTTTTTTTTGTTAAAAAGTTTGCGAAATTATCCATATTTTTTTCAGATTGGTTAATTGTAATTTCAGACAGTCTTATGGTAAAGTATTCAAAAAATATAACAAGAATAACTAAAATTCCAATAACAGCAAATGAAAACAATAATGTAAAGATAAAAAATGAAAATTTTACAATAACATACGCTGGTTCGTTTGCTGAAAAGGACAACGTTAAATTAATTATAAGAGCATTCTTAGATTTTTATTTAATATACCCCAAATCTGAATTAATATTAATTGGCATTGGTGGGAATAGGGTTCAATTAATGAATGAATTTGGTACTTTTGATTTTATTAAGTTTATTGGTTTTGTAGAAGATAGATTTTATTATAAGCTGCTTAAAAATTCAGATGCACTATTGATGTGTCGTGAAAACTCTAATTTTTCAAATGCTGGTTTTCCATTTAAATTGGGTGAATATTTAGCTACTGGAAATCCTACAATTTGTACGAGAGTTAGTGATATTGAGAGTTATTTAGATACTGATTCTGCTTTATTGATCGAACCTGATGATAAAGACCAGCTTGTAGGAGCTCTAAGAAAGATTTATGAAAATCCTGAATTTTATTCACAAATTGGGCTTAAAGGGCGTGATGTTGCTGATTCATCATTTAATCCAAGAAAATGGTCAGAATCATTTTATCAAATAATCAATAATCTAAAATGAATATAAACAATAAATTTATTAGATTTAATCTTTATATTTTTTTACTTTTCAGTAATTCTAGAGTTAAGTGTTGGATATATAGGAAAATTTTTAAAATGGAAATTGGTGCCAATTGCAGATTCACGGGCATGCCAAATTTTGGTTCTGAACCTTATCTAATAAAAATTGGAACCGATGTTACAATAACACAAAATGTAAGATTTATTAATCACGATGGTGCAGTCCATGTTTTAAGGAAAAAATATCCTGGATTAAATGTATTTCAACCAATAACTGTTGGCAATAATGTTTTTATTGGCACTAATACAATTATACTACCAGGTGTAACTATAGGCAATAATGTTGTTATTGGTGCCAATAGTATAGTTAATAAAAGCATTTTGGACAATGTTGTTGCAGCTGGTGTACCTGCAAAAAAAATAAAGTCAATAGAGGAATATGAAAATAATATTCTTGGTAATAATTATATTATTATAAAAAAAATGAATTTTAATAATAAAAAACGTACAATATTAGAATCATTAAAAAATAAAGCAATAATATAAGTGAAAATATTAATATTGTGTTCGAATCTTGAAGCTGGTGGTGCTCAAAGGGCGGCAATTCGACTAGGGTTTGAATTAAGAAAAAAAGGTTTATTAACTCAAAATTCGTTCTTCCATAAAAAACAAGATATTTATACTAACGATAATAATTTAGATTTAATTCTAAATTATGAAATCAAATCGATTTATGACTATTATATATTATTAAGAAATTTAAAGCTAAAAATAAGAAAATTTCAACCAGATGCAATAATTTCTTTTTTGCATTATTCAAACATCATAGGTTTATTAATGGCTTATTTGATGGGTGTTAAAATAAGAATTGCTTCTCACAGAAATAATAGTAAAAAGGATATGTCCAGAATAGTTAGGTTTATTGATTATTTTTGGGCAAAATTCAATATTTATACACACATTACTGCTGTTTCTGATTCAACAAAAAAGTCTTTTTCATATTATTCTTTGGAGGATTATAATCGAATACAAGTCATACATAACGGTGTTGACTCTAATCAATGTCAATACTCTCAACGTGAAGCTCGAGAATATTTTAATTTCGATAAAAATGATTTTATTTTGGGTAATATTGGTAGACTGAGTATTCAGAAAAATCAATCATTTTTGATTGATGTTTTGTCTAATGTAGTAGATTGTAAGTTGGTTATAGTTGGAAATGGAGAGCTTTTAGGTAGTCTCAATAAACAAATAAAAAAATTAAATTTAGAAGATAGAATTCTAATAATAAAGGAACTTTCTGAATTGGAAATAGGTATATTTTTCAAGGCAATAGATCTTTATTGTATGCCATCACTTTATGAAGGCTTAAGTAACGCATTAATTGAAGCATTGAGTTATGGTACTCCAGTTATTTCAAGTAACGTTGATTCTCAAAGAGATGTTTTAATTAGAAATACGGATAATTTAATTTCAGGTGTATTGTTGCCATTAAACAAAAATAATTGGGTCGAAACAATTATTGAAATCAAGAAGGATACTAATTTGATTGAAAAAATGAGGAAGAATTCTAGGGAAAGAGGAATGGATTTCTCAATCGAAAAAATGGTTTCTAGTTATTTGAACTTGCTGAATATAGAAAAAAATGCTTAGAGTTTTGCATATTGGCGCGAAGAACTTTCCACCTGCTCATGGTGGCACTGAGCGTGTTGTATATAATATTGTAACTTCTATTGATGAAATAGACTTTTATATATTAGTGGAATGGGAACAAATAGAAAATGAACGAATAAAAATTTTACCTAAAAATTTGAATTACTTCAAGAAAATTCTATTTATTTTTAAATACGTAAAGGAAAATAAAATTGATATTTTACATTTCCACAATGAGAAATATATTCCTATGGCAATTATGTTTAGTGTATATTTATATAATGTTATTTTAACAGTGCATGGTGTTCATTTCAGAAGTCCTAAATTTAGTTTAATTAATAGATTGTTATTTTGGATAGTTGATATTATGGGTTATCTTTTCTTACCTAAAATGATATTTTGTTCAGAGTATGATCAAAAAGAATTTTCTAAATTTTTATTTTTTAGAAAATCTTATTTTATTAATAATGGTACTGAAATGTGTGATTGTGAACAAAATGATATTGATATAATTTATAATGATACATACATATATTTAGGTAGAATTACACCTGCAAAGAATATTCATAATTTGATTGATTCTGCAAATGCAAATAAATTAAAAGTGCATATTTATGGTAATTTGGATAATGAATGTCAGGCTTATTGTAATGAGGCATTGAAGAAAATAAAAGAATCACAATATGTTGAATATATGGGTGTGGTAAAACACGAGGACGTTTTTAAAACAATAAAAAAATATAAAGCATTTATTTATATTACTATAATGGAAGGTCTGCCTTTATCTGTTTTAGAAGCTGCTTCTTGTGGTGTTCATCTAATTTTATCAGATATTCCGCAGCATAGATATTTAAATTTACCGAGTGTTACATATGTGGGTATCAATAAATCTATACTTCCTCAAATAAATGATATCCCAAATGGTCTGAAGAACAGGGAACATATTGCTAAAAACTTTTCAATTGAGAAGATGGGTAGACAATATTTAAATATATATAATTCGTTAAAAAAAAATGATTAAAATAGGTATTATCGGTTTAGGCAAGATGGGATTGTCTCATTGTGCAATTTTGAATGCTCATCCAGCTGTAGAATTGGTTGCTGTTTGCGATGCATCTGCGTTTTTGTTAGAGGCATTCAATAAATACAGCAAGCAAAAAACATACTCAGATTACAAAAAAATGGTTGAAACAGAAAATATGGATGCAGTTGTTATTGCAACACCAACCAAATTTCATTCTGATATGGTTTTGTATGCACTTGAAAAGGGTTTACACGTATTTTGTGAAAAACCATTTTCACTTAGGGTTGAAGAAGGAATGAAAATGACCACTTTGGCAAATTTAAAAAATGTAGTTAATCAGGTAGGCTATCACAATCGTTTCATTGGTACTTTCAAAGAAATGAAGCGGCTGTTATCTGAAAATATTTTGGGTGAGGCTTTTCATTTCCATGGTTCTGCCTATGGACCCGTAGTATTAAAAGAAAAGGGTAGTACTTGGAGATCAACAAAAAATGAAGGTGGTGGTTGTTTATTTGATTATGCATCGCATGTGTTGAACTTAATTCATTTTATCATTGAGAAACCAACAAATGCAAAAGGTACATTATTAAAAAGTATTTTTTCAAATGAAGTGGAAGATGCTGTTTACAGTACGCTCTATTTAAAGAATGGTTTAACAGGACAAATTTCTGTAAATTGGAGTGATGAAACGCACCGTAAAATGACTACATCAATTGAAATTGAAGGCAAGAAAGGCAAAATGATTGCAGATGCCACTGAATTGAAAATTTACCTGAAAGAGGATAATGTTACAGAAAAATTAGTGAAAGGTTGGAATATGAAATATATTACAGATTTAACCCCACAGGTAGATTTTAATTTGAGAGGTGAGGAATATTCTGCACAAATTGATTATTTTGTTGAATGTATTAAAACTAAAAACTTAAATAATATAAATTCATTTGAAACTGCGTTGGTAACAGATTCAATTATTGATATTATGATAAAAGATGCTGCAAATTAAAATGATAGATAAAGTACTATTTGGTGACAATCAGTTTTTTGCTGTAAATCACCTTTCTGATGAAAAATCAAGGGCACAAGCCATCCGATTCAAAGACAATCAAGCAATTATTGACGTATTAAGTTCTGCAAGAGAATTGGGCATTAATACCTTTATGTGCACAACCCATGACCGTATCGCTGATATATGTGAATTTATGCGCAATAATCCAACAGATTGGAAAGAATTTAATATTTTACCTTGTATGCCTTATGCACATAAATATGCCAATGCTGTCACGGATTTGGGTATAATGGGGGCCCTAAAAGCATATATGCCTGGAAATATTTTGTCAGTTGCAGCTAAGGGTGGAATGGCATTTATTCAAAAGGATTTCGTTGCTATGATGGAACTTTTGGTTGATGCGGAAATGAAAATGTTCAAAGGTATCAATACCCCGGTAATTTTCTTGCAAAATGTAGTGGTAGATTTAATTTTGGGTTTAGGTATGACAGATTTTTTCTTAGCATTTGCAAAACATGTAAAGAATAAATACAATGCTGAACCTGGATTTATTACCATGAATATGTGTAAAATGGTTGATATATGTGAAGAGTTGGGCATTGAAAATCCAATAATTTGTTCTTCAATCAACAAGGTAGGTTTCAGGGTTTCTGGAAGTATGGAACAATATGAAAAGTATTTGTTAGACCCGAATAAAAAATTCAGACCAATTGCTATGCAAGTTCTTGCGGCGGGTGCTATAAAACCTCGCGAAGCAATTGAATATATTGCTAAGTTTCCTAAAATTCAATCAGTATTATTTGGAGCTTCTACAAGAAAAAACATAGAGGAAACCACTAGTCTGATTAAGAATTTTATTGGCTAATCGTTACAATTTTAAATGATATACAACAATTGTAAAATATTAGTTACTGGCGGTGCTGGTTTTATAGGCTTTTGGGTAATTAGGCGGTTAATTATATCAAATTTTGAAATTGTTGCTATCGATAATTTAAATGAATATTATGATGTAAATCTAAAATTGGGTAGACTCGAATTATTAGGAATAAATAAAAATAATATAATTGAGAATAAGCTAATTAAAAGCACTTACAATAATTTTAGATTTGCAAAAATTTCGCTTGAAGACGAGATTAATATTTTTGAAGTTTTTAAGAACGAAAAATTCGATATAGTATTAAATTTGGGTGCACAAGCAGGAGTTAGATATTCAATCGAAAATCCTAAAGCATATGTGGATAGTAATATTTCTGGATTTTTAAATATATTAGAAGCCAGTAGGAAATTCAATATTAAACATTTAATATATGCAAGTTCAAGTAGTGTTTATGGGCTAAATACGCATATGCCATTTTCTCCACACGATAGTACAAATCATCCTGTAAGTATATATGCGGCTACTAAGAAATCTAATGAACTAATGGCTCATGTTTATAGCAAGTTATACAATTTATCTACAACTGGCTTGAGGTTTTTCACAGTTTATGGACCATGGGGTAGACCAGATATGTCACCAATGTTATTTGCAGATGCTATTTTAAATGATCGTGTATTAAAAATTTATAATAATGGTGAAATGAAAAGAGATTTTACCTATGTTGAAGACATAGTTGAATCTATTTATCGCTTGATATGCAAGAAATTTGAAATTAATTCTAATTGGGATAGTAATAATCCAGATCCTGGCACTTCAATCTATCCTTATAGAATTTTCAATATTGGTAATTCCGAGCCAATTGGGCTTATGGAATATATTGGTAATTTAGAGCAATTATTAGGTAAAGTTGGTAAGAAGGAATTTTTACCAATGCAAATGGGTGACGTAAAAGATACTTTTAGTGATACAAAAGATTTGGAAGATTTTATAGAATATAAACCTAATACAAGTCTTTACAAGGGTTTAGGAGAATTTACAAAATGGTATCTAGATTACTATAAAATTAATAAATAAAGAATTATAAATCAATAATTAGGATTTTCATTTATATATAATTTCAATGTTGCTTTTAGAGTAAAAATCCATCTATGTCTCAATTCACATTAATTATAATTAAATAATATGATTGAATTAGGCAGTTGATGAGTAAATAAAGACAGAGTAATATTATTACCACTCAAGTCACCAACCGGTGACTTTTTCTTTTTACAAAGAAATTCAATCATTCATAAAGACAAATTAACTTTCAATGAATCTTGGTACTATTTTTGTCAATGCAAGAGTCAATATGCCAATTCAATCAAGTCGTTTAAAATTATGGGTCGCATTGTTAGATTTAATTATGTTGGTGATATACTATTATTTGGTTTTGCCACATTTAATTAGTGAGTTTGGAACTGTCAACATTTCTCAAAGTTTAAATTTTGTAATTGCTTCTGTTGCAAGTTGGTTGTTTGCAGCCTCTTTTATAGGGGTTTATTCTGATATCAGTATTGCCGATTACGAGAATTATAACCGCAATAGTTTAAGGGCATATTTTCTATATTTGCTCATATTTGGCTTTGTATTGTTCTTTATTTTTCACACACTCATTTCGCGAAACCTCATGCTCGCATTCATGGGAGTTACACTCTGCGCTTTATTGTTGAGTAGATTTTTGCACTTAATGGTATTGAAATATTACCGTACAACAAAGTTGTTGGCAAGTCGTGTTGTTGTTATGGGCGAATATGAAAAAGCCAAAGAATTTGCTGCGTATTTAAAAACGAAGCCACAGTTTTATGAGGTTGTGGGTTTGATTTTAGCTAGAAACGAAGTTGGCAATGAAAACAAATACACAAATTTGGTTTTGGGAAGCGAAACTGAATTTATTGATATATGTGAGCAATTTAAAATTAACGAGGTTTTTTGTTTGGGTATGCCCAATGAAAATCCGGTGATTTCCTCATTGTACGCAAGGGCGGAAATGAATTTTATTAAAATGCGTTTTGTGCCCAGTTTCAATGGTTTTGTGTTGCACAAAGCAAAGATTGATTTTTTGGGAACTTATCCTGTGATAAGCATGCGTACCGAACCACTAGAGATCCGTTCAAATGAAATTAAAAAAAGGTTTTTTGATCTGTTTTTTAGTTTTTTGGTAATTGTGTTGGTTTTTAGTTGGTTATTTCCTATCATTGCTTTACTCATCAAATTGGGTTCAAAAGGACCCGTTTTCTTTGTACAGGAACGCAGTGGAAAGAATAATATTACTTTTAAATGTGCGAAATTTAGAAGTATGAAGGTAAACAATGATGCCCATTTGCGACAAGCCAGTGCCAATGACGATAGATTAACGAAATTGGGTAAGTTTATGCGTAAAACCAACATAGATGAATTGCCACAGTTTTTCAATGTTTTGTTGGGCGATATGAGTGTGGTTGGACCTCGTCCACACATGCTCAAGCATACCGAACAATATAGCAAGTTAATTTCTCAATATATGTTGAGGCATTGGCTAAAGCCTGGCATTACAGGTTGGGCACAAGTAAATGGCTACCGCGGTGAAACCAAAGAAGTATCCGACATGGAAAAACGTGTTGAATTCGATATTTGGTACGGTGAAAATTGGAACTTTTTCCTCGATTTGCGCATCATTTGGCGCACCGTGTTTAATACCGTAAAGGGCGATAAGAAGGCTTTTTAAATTTATTACAAAAACAATATATGATATTTAATTCCATACATTTTCTTCTTTTTTATATAGTTGTAATTATTTTATATTATTGGTTAAAACGATTGAATTTGAGGATTTGGTTATTGGTAATTGCAAGTTGTTATTTTTACATGGCATTCGTTCCAGTTTATATTTTAATTTTATTTTTTACAATATTAATTGATTATTTTGCTGGAATATATATAGATAAATCTCAAAATCGCAGCAGAAAGTTTTTTCTTATAATTTCACTGATTGCTAATATAGGTATATTGGCTGTTTTTAAGTACTATAATTTTTTTGTGGATAATATTAATGAAGTCAATCAAATGCTTGGTATTGATTACAATTTGAAATATCTAAGTATTATTTTACCAATTGGCCTTTCTTTTCATACATTTCAGGCTATGAGTTACACAATAGAAGTATATAGGAAAAACCAGAAAGCTGAAAAAAACTTATTAATTTATACTTTGTACGTATTGTTTTATCCTCAGTTAGTTGCAGGACCCATAGAAAGACCACAAAATTTACTTCCACAATTTCATATATTTCAGAATTTAAAATACGAGAATATAACAAATGGTTTAAAGCTAATTTTGTGGGGCTTTTTTAAGAAGCTGGTGATTGCTGATCGTCTAGCGATCTACGTAAATTCGGTATACAACAATGTCGATAATCATAATTCTACAACCTTTTTATTAGCAACATTATTATTTGCTATTCAAATTTATTGTGATTTTTCAGCGTATTCTGAAATTGCGATTGGTACAGCAAAAACTATGGGCTATAATTTAATGCAGAATTTTAATAGGCCATATTTTTCTAGAACAATAAGTGAATTTTGGCGTCGTTGGCATATTTCATTGTCGACATGGTTTAAGGATTATCTATATATATCATTAGGTGGAAACAGAGTCAGTATTTCAAGAGCAAAACTAAATCTATTTATTGTTTTTTTAATAAGCGGTTTATGGCATGGCGCAAGCTGGAATTTTGTAATATGGGGTGGTTTGAATGGAATTTATTTAATAGTTGAATCATTCGTGTTAAAAAAATATAGAATTAATAGATTTATTGGACATTTGACGACAATTGTGGCGATTTGTTTTTCATGGATATTTTTCAGGGCAAATTCATTTATTGACGCGCAAAAGATTGTGAAATCACTTTTTCATTTCAAAATTGAAAAACCCTTTATTGACTCACCAAAAACTTTAATTTATTCATTTATAGGTTTGTTAATTTTATTTATTGTGGAGTTGAGACAAGAATATTTCATAAAATATAGGGGTTTTTTAAATAATAGTCACTTTGGAATTCGTTTGTTAGGTTATACTGTGTTGGTGACAATTATTTTGTGTATTGGTGTATTTGATGGAGGACAATTCATTTATTTTCAATTTTAAATATTATGTCATACAAAGTGTTTTTTAAAAAACTTTTAATATTTTCAATAATTGTTCTAAGTGTGGATTTCTTGATTGGTAAGTGTTTACGTTTGCTTTATTTTAACGAAACAAATGGATTGCATGCCAGAACAACTTATAACTTGGAAAAGTCCAGGGAAGATGTTATTATTTTGGGTTCTTCACGCGCAAATCATCACTATGATTCAAGGATTTTGGAAGAAAAATTTCATTTATCTTCATATAATGGAGGAAGGGATGGTAACTTTTTATTGTTCAACATTGCACAAGCTAAAATTATTTTATCTCGATATACACCCAAAATTATTATCATTGATTTGAAAATTGATGATTTATTTTGGAACAGTCAGGAATTGGATAGACTATCATCATTATTACCATATTACAGAAAAAATTTAATTATTAAAGATATTATTTTTATGAGGGGTTGGACCGAAAGAATTAAACTTTTATCTAATATTTATCCTTTTAATAGTGAAATTGTTACCATTGCTGCCGGTAACTTTGAATTTAATCGAAAAAGGAATAACAATAATGACATAAGAGGTTTTGTTCCATTAAATTCCGTAATTAATGACACACTAAGTATTTATAATTACGAGCTCAAAGATTTGGATTTTGTTAAAATTAAATTGTTACAAACATTGTTAAAAGAATGTAAGCAGAAAAAAGTGAAGGTTTGCTTGGTTACTTCTCCATATTTTTTAAAAATTGGAAATTCGACATTATTTGAAAATACAATTCACAATTACTTTGGAAATGTGAAATATATTTCATTTTTAAATGATGCTAGATTTAATGATAGGAAATTATTTGCTGACAAGTTTCATTTAAATAATAGAGGTTCAAGTTTATTTACTAATATTTTGGTAGATTCTTTGCGAAATTTAATGATTAATAAAAAGTAATGTTTGAAATAGTAAGAAAAACTATAGAATCTCAAGGATTTCACATAGCAAATTCTGATGAACATAGACCTTGGGGTGGGTTTTTTGTGATTGATGAAAATCAAGCAAAAGATTTTATTGATTTGTATTTTAATGGTATATCGATTGATGACATA
>Ga0114976_10000911_pt1 | contig 18465 bp, 12 predicted proteins | sample S_130805_EF_Meta_FD_87319 | JGI IMG/M metagenome (GOLD analysis project Ga0114976, IMG submission 87319) | Freshwater microbial communities from Lake Simoncouche, Canada to study carbon cycling - S_130805_EF_MetaG | ecosystem: Environmental > Aquatic > Freshwater > Lake | place: Lake...
CAGGTTTGTAACCTGCGGAACCCAACGCCCACTCTCACTGCCTGTGCAGGTTGAAAACCTGCACCCACTTTCTGACAAGCGGTCACCGTCACCCCTTGCCCGTCACCACCTTCAACGCCTCGAGCGCCCGCTTCCGCGCCTCGGCATGATCGACGATCGGCTCCGGGTAGCCGCGGTCGTCGCCCACCCACCGCGCCACGTAGCCGCCGTCGGGGTCGAACTTCTCCTGCTGACTCGTGGGGTTGAAGATTCGGAAGTAGGGCGCCGCGTCGGCGCCGCAGCCGGCGGCCCACTGCCAGCCGAGCGTGTTGGCGGCCAGATCGGCATCGACGAGCGTGTCCCAAAACCACCGCGCCCCCTCCAGCCAGGAGATCCGCAGGTCCTTCACGAGAAAGCTCGCCACGATCATCCGCACACGGTTGTGCATCCAGCCGGTCGCCCAGAGCTGACGCATGCCCGCATCGACGATCGGGAAGCCGGTGCGGCCCGTCTGCCAGGCGCGGAGGCCGACCGGGTCGTTTACCCAGGGAAACCGGGCGTAGTCCGCCCGCAGCGGGGCGTCGGCCGTGTGGGGGAAGTGATAGAGGAGATGGTTGGCGAACTCCCGCCAGCCGAGTTCGCGGAGATACGCCTCCGCGCCGCCGGTGGTGATCTGCGCGGCGGGCTTGCCCCCCACCGCCGCGCGGACACCGTGCCACACCCGCCGCGGCGAGATCTCACCGAAGTGGAGGTGCGGCGACAGGCTGCTCGTGCCGGCACGGTCGGGGCGATCGCGACCGGTGGCATACCCCGAGAGCGCCTTCTCCAGAAACGCCTCGAGCCCCGCCCCGGCACCGACCTCGCCGGGCGTCCAGGTCTCCCGCATCGTCGCGGCCCAGTCGATCGCGGGAAGAAGACCGAGCGACTCGATCTCGAGGCTTTTCAGCGCTCGCTCGACACCTCGCAGCCGCCGCGGGGCTGCCACGGGCTCGGCCGGCTCCTCCTTGGCGAGCAGCGCCCGCCAGAAGGGTGTGAACACCTGATACGGCTTGCCCTCCTTCGTGGCCACCCGCATCGGCTCGAAGAGGAGCGAACCGTTGAAGCTCTCGGCCACCAGGCCGGCGGCAGTGAGCGCCTGCTTGAGCGCGGTGTCACGGGCGATCACGGCCGGCTCGTAGCGCCGGTTCCAGACAACGTGCGTGGCGCCGCTCTCCTCGGCCAGCGCCCGCAGCGAGTCGAGTGACGGCCCCCGGCGGATCACGAGCGGCGCGCCGGCCTTCGCGAGTGCCGCGGCCAGCCGCTCGAGCGACTGATGCAGCCACCACCGGGAGGCCGCGCCCGGCTCCCACGGCCGCTCCTCCTCGGGCGCCCAGATGAACACGGGCACCACGCTGCCACTGGCCGCCGCCGCCGCGAGCGCCGGATGGTCGTCGAGCCGGAGGTCGTGCCGAAACCAGACGATCGTGGGGCCGCTCATGGCCGGATTGTAGGCCGCGCGAGCGCCGCGTGGAGAATCTCCACCGGGTGCAGCGCCCGCCGCCCCGTGCCATCGGCGATCTGGTGACGGCAGCTCGTGCCGGCCGCGGCGATCAGCGTGTCGCGGTTTGCGGCCCTCACGAACGGAAACAGCACGAGTTCCCCGATCTGCATCGAGATCCGAAAGTGCTCGCGGCCGTAGCCGAACGAGCCCGCCATCCCGCAGCAGCCGCTGGGAATCGTCTCCACCGCGTAGTTCGCCGGGAGGGCGAGGATCGCCGCCGAGTCGGCCACGGAGGCGAGCGCCTTCTGGTGGCAGTGGCCATGCACCGCGATCCGCCGCGGCTCGGCGGTGAAGGCGGCGGCGGTGATCCGGCCGCGCTGCGCCTCGCGGGCCAGAAACTCGTCGATCAAGAGCGTGCGGCCGGCCAGCCGCCGGGCCGCTGCCGCGAGCCGCTCGGGCACGAGATCGGGAGCCTCGTCGCGAAACGTGAGGATCGCCGAAGGCTCGATGCCCACCAGCGGCGCCTCGTCGGTGACCACCGGATCGAGCAACTCGACGTTCGCGGTGGCGAGATCGCGGGCGGCACGAACGAGGCCGGTGGAGAGCTGGGCTCGGCCGCTGTCAACATGCCGCGGCACCACCACCTCGTAGCCCAGGGCCTCGAGCAGTTCCACCGCCTTGATGCCCACGTCGGCGTCGAGCGTGTCGGTGAACTCGTCCACGAACAGGTGCACGCGGCCGTGCACCGCCGGCCCGCGGGGCGGCCGCTTGCGGAGCCAGGCCGAGAGCGTGGTCCGCGGCAGCGCCGGCAGCGACCGCCGCGGCGCGAAGCCGGCCGCGAGCTTCACCAGCCGCGACACCAGCGGCGCCCGCGCGAGCAGGTTGTAGGCCCACGGCACCAGGGCCGCGCGACGCAAGAGCGCGGCCGAGCCGGCGACGAGCCGGGCCCGCAGCGGCACGCCGTGGGCGTCGTGCCAGTGCTGCTGCCACTCCGCCTTGAGCCGCGCCATGTCCACGTTGGAGGGGCACTCGCTCTTGCAGGCCTTGCACGACAGGCAGAGATCCATCACCTCGGCGAGTTCGGGCCGCCGCCAGGGATTGGCGTCGGCCGGGGTGCCGGCGAGCGCCTGGCGGAGCACGTTGGCCCGGCCGCGGGTGGTGTCGGTCTCGTTCCGCGTGGCCATGTAGCTGGGGCACATCGTGCCGCCGGCGAGATGCGACTTGCGGCACTGGCCCACGCCGGTGCACTTCTCGGCCGCCCGGAGGATGCCGCCGGTGTCGGCAAACCGAAAAATGGTCTCGTGTCGCGGCGGCGGCTCGCCCGGCACGATCCGCAGCGAGGTGTCCATCGGCGGCGTGTCGACGATCTTGCCGGGATTGAGGATCCCCTGAGGATCGAAGGCCCGCTTCACGCGGACGAAGAGGTCGTAGCAGGCGGGGCCGACCATCGAGCGGATGAACTCGCCGCGGAGCCGCCCGTCGCCGTGCTCGCCGCTGAGCGAACCGCGGTACTTCTTCACCAGCGCCGCCACGTCGGTGGCCACGTCGCGGAACATCCTCAGGCCGGCCGGTGAATGGAGGTCGAAGAGCGGCCGCAGGTGCAGCTCGCCGGCGCCGGCGTGGGCATAGTGGATGCAGTCGATGCCATACTTCTCCGCGAGCAGGCGATCGAACTCGGCGATGTAGGCGGGCAGATCCTCCACGGCCACGGCCGTGTCCTCGACGATCTCCCGCGGCTTGGCATCACCCGGCACGTTGTTGACGAGGCCCTGCCCGGCCCGCCGCAGCTCCCAGACCTTGTCGCCGTCGCTCCCGAAGAGCAGCGGATAGGCGTAGCCGAGCCCCGCGGCCCGCAGGTCGCCCTCGAGCCTGCCGAGGAGCGCCTCGAGCGTGGGCCGATACTCGTGCCGGAGTTCCACCACGAGCACGGCCCCGGGATCGCCGACCACGAAGTCGCGGTTCCGCGACTGCTCGAGGTTGGCCTTGGTGCACTCCAGGATCTTGTCGTCGATCAGCTCGCAGCCGGTGGGGCGATGCCGCATGGCCACGACCGCCGCCCGCAGGGCCTCGTCCACGGTGCGGCAGTGGACCACGAGGAGCGCTCCCGGCGGCGGCAGCGGCAGCAGGTTGAGCTCGAACTCGACGCCGACGAACAGCGTCCCCTCGGAGCCGGCGATCAGCCGGCAGATGTTGAAGTCGTCGGCCGCCTCGGGATCGAAGGACGACGCCTGCATGAGGGCGTCGAGGGCGTAGCCGGTGTTGCGGCGGGTGACCTCGGGCCGGGGAAACGACTCGCGAACGAGCCGCCGATTGGCCTCGTTGCCGAGGATCGCGGCGATCTCGCGGTAGATTTTCGTCTCCAGCGAATCGGCGGCGTGCCGCTTGGCTTCCACCTCTCGTGGCCCGAGCGGCCCGAACGTCACCTCGCTGCCGTCGGCGAGGAAGCCGCGGGCCGAGACGAGATGATCGCGGGTGGAGCCGTAGGCGATCGAGTTGGACCCGCAGGAGTTGTTGCCCACCATGCCGCCGAGCGTGGCCCAGTTGGCCGTCGAGGTCTCGGGACCGAAGAACAGGCCGTGCGGCGCGAGAAACCGGTTGAGTTCGTTGCGGACCACGCCCGGCTGCACGCGGACGCGGCGGCGGGCGACGTCGAGCGCCACGATCGCGTTGAGCGAGCGGCCGAGGTCCACCACGATCCCGTTGCCCACCACCTGCCCCGCCAGCGACGTGCCCGCACCCCGCGGGATCAGTCCCACGCCGTGCGCCGCGGCGAACCGCACGAGCTCGCGGACGTCGGCCTCCGACGCGGGAAACGCCACGGCGACCGGCTGCTCCTGATACTCCGACGCGTCGGTCGAATAGGCCGTGACCGCCAGGGCGTCGCAGGCCAGATCGCCGTCGAGACGGCGGGCGAGCGCTGCCAGCGGGCCGAGCAGGTCCGACCGGAGGGAGACCGTCACGTGCCGCTCCTCGCCCGCATCTCGCCGGGCTGGGGAGCGGACATGCGCTGGAGCGGGGCGAGCCACGTGGACATCAAAGACACCTTCCGGCCGGCGAACGGGAACACCGCCAGTGTCTCGGGCAGCGCCGGTCCGTTCAAGCGAGGCCCCGCAACTTCGGCCCGGCCGAGCCGTTCAAGTGAGGCCGCAGGAACCCCTCGATGAGCCACCTGCAGAAGAGTTCGTCGCCCTGGCTGCTGGTCGCCGCGCTGGCGGCCCTCTGGCCGGCGCCGCAGGCCCGCGCCGCCGAGCCGCCGCCGGCCGCCGATCTCGCCTTCTTCGAGAAGGAGGTGCGGCCGGTGCTCGCGCGGCACTGCCACGCCTGCCACGCCGCCACGGCCCCGGAGATCCGCTCGGGCCTGCGGCTCGATTCCCGCGCTGCGATCCTCGCCGGCGGCGACGGCGGCGAGGTGGTGGTGGTGGGTCAGCCGGCCCGCAGCCGCCTGCTGGAGGTGCTCACCTCCCGCGATCCCGACGTGCAGATGCCCCCCAAGAGCCACGGCGGCCCGCTGCCCAGCGAGGCCGTCGCGACGATCGAGGAGTGGATTCGCCGCGGCGTCCCCATGCCCACGGACGAGCCGCCCGCCGCCGGACGACCCGACACCCGCGCGGCGCACTGGTCGTTCCAGCCGCCTCGCGACCATGCGCCCCCCACGGTCGCCGACGCCTCGTGGCCGCGGACCGAAATCGATCGCTTCCTGCTCGCGCGGCTCGAGTCGGCCGGCCTGCGGCCGGTCGCCGAGGCCGACCCCGCCACGCTCTTCCGCCGCATCCACTTCGACCTCAGCGGCCTGCCCCCCGAGCCGGCGGAGGTGGAGGCGTTTCTCGCCGACCCGTCGCGGGAGCGGCTGCTCGCTGAGATCGACCGCCTGCTCGCCTCGCCGCGATTCGGGGAGCGTTGGGGCCGCCACTGGCTCGACGTCGCCCGCTACGCCGAGAGCAGCGGCAAGGAGACCGACTTCGCCTACCCGCATGCCTGGCGGTATCGGGACTACGTGGTCCGGGCCTTGAACGCCGACATGCCCTTCGACCAGTTCGCGATGGAGCAGATCGCGGGAGACTTCTTCGCGGCCCGCGACGACCGTGAGCGGGCGGAACTGCTCGTGGCCACCGGATTCCTCGCCGTCGGAGCGAAGTCGCACGCCGAGCGCAACCGGCTCCAGTTCGAGATGGACGTCGTGGACGAGCAGATCGACGCCGTGACGCAGGCATTCCTCGGCCTCACCGTCGCCTGCGCCCGCTGCCACGACCACAAATACGATCCCATTTCCCAGCGCGACTACTACGCGCTCGCCGGGATCTTCCGCAGCACCGACACGCGGTATGGCACGATCCGCGTCGTCCAGAACGCCAATCCCGGCGACCTCGTGGAACTGCCCCGCACAGCCGGCCAGCCCGACGGCGTGCCGCCGCTCGACGACCGGGGCCGCGAGTTCCTCGAGAACCAGCTCGATCGCCTCGCCGATCAGTTCGCGAGCCTCACGGCCGGCGGCGGCCGCCCCGATCCGGGGCAGGCGATCCGCAATCGCACGCTCGTGGCCACCTTCTCGGCGCGGCTCGAGAGCTACGCGGCCGACGGCACGCCCCGGCAGTTCGCGATGGCCGCGCTCGACCGCCGCGTGCCCCGCGACTCCCCGCTCTTCCTTCGCGGCGAGGTGGAGAAGCCGGGCGTCGTCGTGCCCCGCGGGCTCCCCGCGCTCGCCGGTGGCACCCGGCCCGACGCCGCGGAGAGCGGCCGGCTGGAGCTGGCCCGGTGGATCGCTGCGGCCGACAACCCGCTGACGGCCCGGGTGATCGTCAACCGCGTCTGGCTCCAGCTCTTCGGCCGCGGCCTCGTGAACTCGCCCGACAACTTCGGCGTGGCGGGCGAGCCGCCGTCGCACCCGGAACTGCTCGACCACCTCGCGACGCGGTTCGTCGCGGATGGCTGGAAGATCAAGGGGCTGATCCGCCGCCTCATGGCGAGCCGCACCTACGCCCTCTCGACGCGGCATGACCCGCAGGCGTTCGAGATCGATCCCGACAACGTGCTCCGCTGGCGGATGACACCCGCGCGGCTCGACGCGGAGGCGATCCGCGACGGGATCCTGTTCACCGCGGGCACCCTCGACCTCCGCCCGCCGGCGGGCTCGACCGTGGAGAACTTCGGCGAAGGGCTCGCCGCCGCCCGGCTCCTCGCCCGTGGTCAGCCGCTCGACGAGACGGTGTTCACCCGCGCGATCTACCTGCCCGCGCTCCGCGGCACGCCGCTGGAACCACTCGCGCTCTTCGACGCGCCGTCACCGGGGGTCGTCACCGGGGATCGACCGGAGACGACGGTGCCCGCGCAGTCGCTCTACCTGCTCAACGACCGATTCGTGATCCGCCAGGCCGAGGAGGCGGCGGCGTGGCTCGCCGAGGAGGAGCCCAACGAGCGGCGGCGGGCGGCGCGGGCCTGGCTGCGATTCTTCGGCCGCCAGCCCTCGGCCGCCGAGATCGACGCGGCGCTCGACTTCGTCCGCCGGCGGGGCCAGACGACCAAAGCCTGGACCGAACTCTGCCAGGCGCTCTGGGCGAGCCACGAGTTCCTCGCCCGCAACTGAAAGGCAGGCACCACCGATGCACCCGCTCCATCCGCCGCTCACCTGGCCTCGCCGTCACTGGCTGGCCACCGTCGCCGCCGGCTTCGGCGGCGTGGCCTTCAAGGCGCTCGCCGCGGAGGAGGCCGCTGGGACCACGCGGCCGCCCCACTTCCCCGCCCGGGCCAAACGGGTGGTGTTTCTCTGCATGGAGGGCGGCCCGTCGCACGTCGATTCATTCGACCACAAGCCGGCGCTCGTGCGGCATGCGGGCACGGCGATCGGCCGCGGCCGCGTGCCCAGCGCGAAGCTGCTCGCGCCACGGTGGGAGTTCCGCCAGCGGGGCGAGAGCGGCCTGTGGATCTCCGACCTGTTTCCCGAGATCGCCGCGCACGCCGACAAGCTCTGTCTCGTCAACAGCATGCGGACCGACGTGCCCAACCATCCCCCGGCATTCCTCCAGATGCACACCGGCATGAGCACGGCGGTGCGGCCCTCGCTGGGCGCCTGGGTGACCTACGGGCTGGGCAGCACAAACGCCAATCTCCCCGGGTTCGTCACCATCAGCCCGCCGCCCGCAAGCGGCGGACCGGCCAACTACGGCAGCGGCTTCCTGCCGGCGAGCTTCCAGGCCACGAAGATCGGCGGCGCCGGCGGCCGGCTCGGCGGCGGCGAGGCGGGCGTGAGCAACATCGCCAACCCCGCTCTCTCGCGGACGGAGCAGCGGAACCAGATCGACTTCATCCAGTCGCTCAACCGCCGCGCCGTCGAGGAGGGGGCGGAGGCGGCGGCCGTGGAGGGGCTGATCGCGGCGCACGAACTGGCCTTCCGCATGCAGGACACGCTGCCCGAGGCGCTCGACGTGGCCGGGGAGTCGGCGGCGACGGCGGCGCTCTACGGCCTCGACGACGAGGCCACCGCCGACTTCGCCCGGCAGTGCCTGATGGCGCGGCGGCTCCTGGAGCGGGGCGTGCGGTTCGTGGAGGTCTGCCACGGTGGCTGGGATCAGCACCGCAACCTCGCCGCCGAGCACGAGCGGCACGCCCGGGCGGTCGATCGCCCGATCGCCGGGTTGCTCGCCGACCTCGACGCCCACGGCCTGCTCGCCGACACGCTGGTGGTCTGGGGGGGCGAGTTCGGGCGGACCCCCTACGGCCAGACGGACGACGGCCGCGACCACAACCACCAGGGCTACACGACCTGGTTCGCCGGCGGTGGCGTGAAGTCGGGCCATGTGCATGGCGCCACCGACGAGTTCGGCATGGAAGCAGTGGAGGCGCCCGTGCACGTGCACGACTGGCATGCGACGATCCTCCATCTGCTCGGCCTCGACCACACGCGGCTCACCTTCCGCCACGCCGGCCGCGAGATGCGGCTCACCGACACCAAGGGCCACGTCGTCGAGGAAATCGTGGCCTGAGTCGGGCGGCGCAGCCCTCCGCGGCGCGGCGCGGCGGAAAAAGTCCCCATCGCTTACGCGATTGGGCTTCCTGGCGGAGCGAGCGGCGCGGCGCCACAGGGCGAGATCAGCACGTCAGGCACCGCAGGTTGAAAACCTGCGGCCACTTCAGAAAAGACACGACGAGCGAGGGGCTGCCCGTGCCCCGAGAGCCGGGCTATGGAAGCAAGCGAAGGCAGGATGCCGAAGCGCAGCGGACATGCAGTGAGCCGAGGCCCGGAAGGCCGAGGCGAACGTCCGGCGACGGGGCATGGGCAGCCCCTCGCGGCGCAGCGGGAGAGTCCCCATCGCTCACGCGATTGGGCTTCCTGGCGGAGCGAGCGGCGCGGCGTCGCCGGGCGGGGAACCGCAGGTTGAAAACCTGCGGCCACTTCCGGGCAGGCCCTCGCGGCGCGGCGGCTCAGCGGCTGTGCGTGCGGGCCACTGGCGACACCTCGTCGAGGCGAAACTCCTTGCGGCTCATCGCTTCGTAGTGCAGGCCGATGTCGATCTGTGCACCCTCGGTCACTTGATTGCCGTGCTCGTCCAGACGGGCGTTCATCGTCGCCTTCTTGCCGCTGCGGCAGATCGTCTTGATCTCGACGAGGTTGTCGGCCCAGGCGAGCAGATACTTGCTGCCCTCGAAGGGCTCGCCCTGGAAATCGGTGCGGATGCCGTAGCACAACACCGGGATCGAGAGCCGGTCGCAGACGAGCGTGAGCTGAAGCACCTGGATCGGCTCCAGAAACTGGGCCTCGTCGATCAGCACGCAGTGCACCGGCCCGGCCTGCTGCCGCTGGCGGATCGACTCGAAGAAGTCGTAGTCCTTGCCGAACGCGATCGCGTCCGACGAGATGCCGAGCCGCGAATGGATCCGCGGCTGGCCAGACCGATCGTCGATGGCCGGCGTGTAGAGGAGCGTCTGCATGCCCTGCTCCTCGTAGTTGTGCGCGGACTGCAAGAGCGTGGTGCTCTTGCCCGCGTTCATCGCCGAGTAATAGAAGTAGAGCTGGGCCATGGGATGTCTCGCGCAGTGCCGGCAGGGAGGATCGGGGCGTGATTGTGGCCGAAGTCACCGCGGGGGGGAACGGGCCGCGCGGCCGACCGCGGGCATCCTGATCCCGAGGGCGGCGAACTGCTGCTCCGCCCGCTCGGCCCAGCCGCGGTTCGCCAGCGGGCTCGCCGGGCTCGGGTGCAGGATCGTGCCCACCGGGAGACCCAGGCCATCGAGGGCCACACGGGCCCGCGCCGTGGCGAAGGCACCGATGCCGATCACCTGCCCGGGGCGGCACCAGGCCACGAGCCGCCGCAGGGCGTCGTCGCAGGCCGCGAACAAGGGCTCGGATTCGCGGCGGGGGAGCTTGTCGGGCGTGCGATTGCGGCCCGACTCCTCCATGAAGACGAGCGGGCAGTAGTTCGACACGAGGAACACGCGGCTGAACCTGAGCGGCGTGCGGTAGCGCTGCCGCGCCCACTCCCAGAAGCGGCGGCCGCTCACCTCGCTCCGCGTGCAGGTGAAGCCCTCGACCGGCCGCGCGGGGTGTTCGACCGCGGGGCGATCGACCCGCTCGTCGATGGCCAAAAAGTCGCGGACGAGGCCCACCTCGCCGAACGGCACGCCTGTCTGGGCCATGCCCCAGGGCCCGGGATTCATGCCTACGAGGATCGCCTCGACGCCCTGCACCGCGTAGCGCCGCAGGTAGGCCTCGTGCGACCGGCGGGCGTAGACGAGCGGGTTGTAGACGCAGTGGGTCGGGCGGCGGAACCGGAGGCCGTCCACCTGGCTGGCCAGCCGGCGAGAAATCGTGATCGGGTGCATGCCGCTGGATATCTCCCTTGCATCGTTGCCCGAGCAGGATACGTTGCCCCGACCGCCGGCGTCGATCGACCCGGCGACCGCCACGAACTCCCGCGGAGGCAGCCGTGAGCTCGCAGCTCTCCCTGTTCGGCGATGCCGACGCGATCGATCCAGCGGCCGTGACCGACGAGGTCCGACAGCTGGGACGCGACCTGCCGATGGCGGTGCATCTCGGCACCTCGAGCTGGTCGTTTCCGGGCTGGACCGGCCTCGTGTTCGCGCCGCGGAACGGCAAGCCGGCCTCCGAGCAGCTGCTCGCCCGCCACGGGCTCGCGGCCTACGCCGCCCACCCGCTGATGCGGACGGTGAGCCTCGACCGCACGTTCTACGCGCCGCTTTCCCGCGCGGAGTTCGCGGCGTACGCCGCGGCGGTGCCCGATGGGTTCCGGTTCGTGGTCAAGGCGCCGGCTGCGTTCACCGACCCCGTGCTTCGCAAACCAGGCAGCGGCGAAGCGGCCCGCGAGAATCCCTCGTTTCTCGACGCGGCGGCCGCGGCGGCCACGTTCGTCGAGCCGGCGCTCGCGGGCCTCGGCGGCAAGGCCGGGCCGCTCGTGTTCCAGTTTCCGCCGCTCGGCCGGCGGCTCACCGCCGACGTGCCACGGATCACAGCGCGGATCGCGGCATTCATGGCCGTGCTCCGCGGTCGCACGCCGCGGAACGCCACGCTCGCCGTGGAGGTCCGCGACCCGGAGCTCGCCTGCCCGGCCTTCGCCGCGGGCCTCGGCGATGCGGCCGCCGTGCCCTGCCTCGCCGTCCACGCGCGGATGCCGCCGGTGGGCGAGCAGGCCGCGGCCTTCGGCCTCGACCGCGCCGACTGCCCGCTCCCGATCGTCGCCCGCTGGAACCTCCACGCCGGCCACCGCTACGAGGAGGCGAAGCAGGCCTACTTCCCCTTCGACCGGATCGTCGAAGAAGACGTGCCCACCCGCGCAGCCCTCGCCCGGCTGGCGGTGCAGGCCGCCGGCCGAGGCCGCGAGGTGTTCATCACGATCAACAACAAGGCGGAGGGCTCGGCGCCCTGTTCCGTGGCGCGGCTCGCGGCCGCGATCGCGGCCGCCTCAGCGGGCGACGAGGCGTAGCTCCACCTCGGCGGTGCCACCGGCGCCGGCGCCGCGCCGGACGGTGAGGCTCACGATGTCGCCCACGTTGATGCTCGTCCGCAGGAGGCGGTCGAAGGCCTTCCGCTCCTCGCGGCTGGAGAACTCGAGCCGCCGGCCCGCGAAGGCCACGATCACGTCGCCGGGCTCGAGCCCCGCCGCCGCGGCCGATGAGCCGGGGGCGACCGCCTCCACGACCGGCCGCAGATCGCCCCCCTTGGGCCGCGCGAGATCGATGCCGGTGCGGCAGCGTTCGAGCGCGGTGAGCACCGTTCGCAGCGTCTCCTCACCGACGCCGCGGCGAACGCGAATCGCCGCCTCGTGCCCCGCCGGGTAGATGCCGAGCAGCCCCGCCAGCCGATGGCCGTTCGCCACGGCTGCGTCGTCGAGCGCCACGATCGCATCCCCCGCGCGGAAGCCCGCGGCCGCCGCCGGCGAGCCCTCGGCCACGTCCTTCACGACCACGCTCGCGGGCGTCTCGCGATCGCGGCTCGAGAACACCACGCCCGCCAGCCGGGCGTGCTTGACCTCGCCCCCCTCGGCCTTCTCCAAGAGCGGCAGCCAGAGGGCGATCTGCCGTGCCGAGATCGCGAACCCCAGCCCCGTGTTGCTCCGCAGGCCATAGCGGGTGCTGATCTGGCCGTTGATGCCCACCACCTCGCCGGCCATCGTGACCAGCGGCCCGCCCGAGTTGCCGGGATTGAGCTCGGCGTCGGTGACGATGCACTCGGTGTAGTTGCCCTGCGTGTGATGCACGGCCGAGACGATGCCGAGCGTGACTGTGGGCGACTGGTCGATCACGCCGAGGGCGAACGGGTTGCCCACCGCGACCACCTCGTCGCCCACGCGGACCGCCTCCGAGTCCCCCAGCGGGAGATATGGCAGCGATTCCCCGTCCGGCACGTCGATGCGGAGCAGCGCGAGGTCGCCCACTTCGTCGCGGCCGAGGAGCCGGGCCTTGAAGGAGCGGCCGTCGCCGAGCCGCACGTCGAACGCGCGGCGGTTCTCGAGCACGTGGTCGTTGGTGAGCATCAGGCCGTCGGGCCGGATCACCACGCCGCTGCCGCCCGCGATGAACACGTAGGCGGGACGAACCGCCACGCAGAGCGCCGCGAGATCGGCGGCGACGGCCGACGCGGCGAGCAGGCCGCCGGCGACGAACACGGCCGCAACGATGCTCCGGGCGTGCCGCATCACTTGTTCTCCCCGAGCTCGACCGTCACCTCGCGGAGGTCGTCGGTGACCAGCCGCCCCTCGAAGGTCTCGTCGGGCGGGAGCGACTTCTTGAGCCGCTCCAGATCCTCGAGCGTCTCCACGTCGCGGCCGGCGATCACCAGCCGCGGCCCCTTCTGCCGACGGCGGATCGTGAGCACGACCGACTCGCCAGGCTTGCAGGCGGCGATCCGCTCGGTGAACTCCCGCCAGGCCGACAGCTCGACGCCGCCGTAGGCGACCACCACGTCGCCCTTCTTGAGGCCCGCCTTCGCCGCGGGGGAGCCCTCCGCGACGAAGCCGATCACGACCTCGTCGCCGAGCGCCTTCGACTCGTCGGCCTGGACGCCGAGAAACGGTCCCGGCACCCGCTCGAACGAGCGGCCGCCCTCGAGCTCCGCGAGCACGGCGCGGATCCGGTCGGCGCGGGCCACGAGGCCCACACCCGAGTTCGGCGCCCGGGTCCAGCGCATCAGCTGCGAGAGCGTGAACACCTTGCCCGACACGGTGTCGGGCTCGATCGGCGCGGTGGCGATGCCGAGCAGGCTGCCGGCCGCGTCCACCACGGGGCCGCCGGAGTTGCCGTAGTTCAGCAGGGCGTCGGTCTGGAAGCGGTAGCCGCGGTTCCGCGCGGCCGCGCTGACGATGCCGGGGTTGAGCGTGACGCCCGACGCCCCGGGGGCGACGAACCCGATCGCCCCCACGTGGTCGCCGAGCTGGGGCGAGGTGGCCGCGGCGGCGAGGTCGAACCAGGGGAGCGCCGTGGCGTCGATCTTCAGCAGGGCCACGCCGAGCGGCTCGTGGCGGGCGTGCACCCGGGCCTCGTGCCGGCTGCCATCGGCGAGCACCACACGCACGCGGCGGATCGGGTTGGGCTTCGGCAGCACGCCTCCCTCGGGATCGGCCACGAGCTTCTCGCCGGTCTCGTCGGCGGCGAACCGTCGCGGCTGGCCCGTGGCCTTGACGACGTAGGCGGTGTCGTCGCCCACGTTGAAGGAACTCGTGAGCACGAACCCGTCGGGGGAGACCACGAGCCCGGTGGCGGGCCCGGGCGGCCGGCGGAGGAGTTGGTTGACGTCGAGCGTGCGCGACCGGGCGGCGAAGGCGGCGAACCGCTTGCGGCGCTCGGCCGCCGGCAGCGTGTCCCAGCCGTCGATCCGCCGGCGCTGCTCGTCCCAGGAATCCCGCGGCAGCCGTTCGGGCGGCCAGGTGCGCTCCACCTCGACGGCCACGAGGAAGGGAGCGATCGATTCGGCCGCCCGACGTAATCCGGCGAGCGGGGGCTGGCTGGGCGGCGGCTCCGCCGCGTCCACCGTGATCGGCAGGCCGTTCGACCCGAGCGGCGCGAACTTCTCCAGGAGCGTGGCCATCGGCACGGCCACGCCCTGCCAACGCTGCGGCGACACCGCGACGCTGATCATCCCCACGACGCGGCCCGCGGCATCGACGAGCGGCCCGCCGTCGGAGCCGGGATTGACCGCCGCGGTGGTCTCGATCACGCGGCCAGCGTAGGCCGCCTCGGGCTGCTTCTCGACGTCGTAGAGTCCGCTGACCACACCCCGGCTGAACGACGCCCGGCCGTTGGCGAGCATGACGTCGTCGACGTCGCCGGCGGTGAAGGCGACGTCGCCGATGGCCGGCAACCCGCGGGCCAGCGGGAGAAACGGCAGCGGCTCCTCGCCGGCCACCTTGAGGAGCGTGACCGAGAGCGCTTCATCGCTGGCCACGATCGCCGCCGGCCGCCGCCGGAAGCCCGGCAGCAGCACGGTGATGTCGCTCGCCCCGCCGGGCACCACGCTCGCCGCCGTGACGACGTGGCCGTCGGCCGACACCACGAATCCCGATCCGGAGAAGGCCCCGCCGTCGATCCCGCACGACACGCTCACGGTGCAGTCGAGCACCCGGTCCGCGACCGCATGGATGCCACCGTCTGCGGCACGAACCTGCGAAAACGCGCCGCCGCTCGCGGCGGTGCACAGCAGAACAACGATGCCAACGGAACCGGCGGTCCCACGTCCCATGCGATCGAGTGTATGCCGCCAGCCGGACGGGAGGAAACGCGCAGACGGCATCCGGCCGCGGCCGCGGGATCGGTTGCGACCCGGCGGCGCGATCCGTACAACAACTCGGCTCGTCAGCATCGATCTCGATCCGATTTCTCGAATCCGTCTGGAGGGGTTTCCATGGCCGCGTCCGCGAAGGGGTCCGCGCTCCTGCCCGAAGCGAAGAACGTGGCCGCGGCGGTCGGTCGGGCGCTCGACGCCGGCCGGGGCATCATCCGCCTGTCGCCCACCTGGGTGCCGCGGAGCTTCCTCCACCCCGGCAAGCGGGTTCGCCTCCACCCCGACGACTACTACGCCTACGGCCTCGACCGCGGCGGCATCGACGAGCGCTGGTTCGCGAGCACGACGGAGGCCGCCAACGAGGGCCGCGTGCCCGACGAGGGCCTGTCGTGGTGCGTGTTCGAGGGGGAGCGGTTCCTGCTCCGCGACGCGGTGAGCGAAGGGGGCTCCAAACTCGTCGGCACTGCGATCTGGGATCGCTACAAGAAGTGGCCCGTGTACTCGAAGTTCTTCGACAACATGGGGCCGATCCCGCACCACATGCACCAGTCGTTCGACGACGCGAAGCTCGTCGGCCACGAGGGCAAGCCGGAGAGCTACTACTTCCCGCCGCAGTACAACAACTGCGACAACCACTTTCCCTACACCTTCATGGGTCTGGAACCCGGCACCACCAAGGACGACGTGCGGAAGTGCCTGGAGAACTGGAACCGGGGGGACAACGGGATCATCGACCTCGCCAAGGCCTACCGGCTGGAGCGGGGCACAGGCTGGCTGATCCCGCCGGGCGTGTTGCACGCGCCGGGCTCGCTGCTCACCTACGAGCCGCAGTGGGGCAGCGACGTGTTCGCGATGTTTCAGTCGCTCGTCGAGGGACGGGCGGTGCCCTGGAGCCTGCTCGTCAAGGACATGCCCCAGGACAAGCACCACGATCTCGACTTCATCATCGGACAGCTCGACTGGGAGAAGAACGTCGACACGCACTTCAAGGAGAGCAACTACCTGCGGCCGATCGTGGACGAGAAGCGGAGCGCCCCCGGGGCGACCGACCGCTGGATCGTCTACGGCCGCGTGGACGGCCGGCAGCTGTTCAGCGCCAAGGAGCTGACGCTCGAGCCGGGCGCGAGCATCACGGTGAAGGATGCCGGTGCCAGCGGCTGGATCACGGTGCAGGGGGAGGGCACGGTGGGGGGGCACGACGTCGCCACCCCCACGCTCATCCGCTTCGGCCAGATGACGGCCGACGAGCTCTTCATCTCGGCCGACGCCGCGGCGGCCGGCTACGTGGTGAAGAACACCGGACCCGGCCCGCTGGTCTCGCTCCGCTACTTCGGTCCCGACGTCCACCCCGATCTCCCCATGAACGGAAGGAATCGTTGAGATGTCGCACCCGCTCCCCAAGCTGCACAACGCCATGTGGCCCGGGCTCGTTGGCAAGGGCACCGACGCCGGGCAGGAGCCGCCGATCTCGCTCGAGCGGATGCTGGAGCTGACCGCCGCGGCGAACGTCGGCGGCCAGACCTTCGACGGCATCGACTACTTCCTCTTCCTGCCCCACACCAATCCCGAAGCGAGCGACTCGGAGCTGGTGCAGATCGCCGACACGATCGCGAAGCACGGCTTCGCGGTGGGGTCGCTCGTGGCGCCGGTCTGGCCAGGCACCGTGGGTGACTCGGCGATGGGCGATGCGGCCGCCCGCGAGAAGTTTCTCTCGGCGGTGACGATGGCCTGCCGGATCGCGAAGGTGTTCGAGCGGCAGGGAGTGCGGAAGTATGGCGTGATCCGCATCGACTCGGCGGAGTTCGGCGTGGCCAAGTGGCGGGAGAACCCCAAGGCCAACACGGTGAAGATCGCCGAGACGTTCCGCGAGGCGGCGAAGATCGCCAAGGACCATGGCCAGCGGCTCGCGGCCGAGGGGGAGATCTGCTGGGCGGGCATGCATTCCTGGAAGGACATGCTCGACCTCCTGGAGGAGGTGGGCATGCCGGAGGCCCTCGGCTTCCAGGCCGACCTCGCCCACACCTATCTCTATCTCCTCGGCTACAACGCCCCGGAGCACGCCCTGGTGAAGCCGGGCTACACGGAGGCCGAGTTCTGGCCCGCCTACGAGGCGATGGTCGCGAAGCTTCGGCCGTGGACGATCGACTTCCACGTGGCCCAGAACGACGGCCAGGTGCACGGCGCGGGCTCGCACGACAAGACGGGCAAGCACTGCCCGGCCGACGATCCCGCAGGCAAGCTCGACATCGTGAAGTGTTCGGGGCTCTGGCTCGAGGGAGCGGCCGACCGCGGCATCCGCCACATCTGCTGGGACGGCTGCATGTTCCCCAACGCCACGCTCGAGAACCCGAGCACCTGGAACACGATCCTCGAGACCATGATCGCCGTCCGCGACGCCCACGGCTGGGCATAACCCTCACTTTCTTTTCCCCAGGAGACCGGAGTCGCTCACGCGAGTGTCACCCAGCGCCGAGTCCTGTTGTCACGTCTCTCGTGCACCGAGCGACGAGGCGACGGGACTGGCGGCTGCTCGAGGAGCCTTGGGCCGTCCGCGGCCCACCGCGACGAGACTGCTGCCATCCCGGAGCCGGGCCACTCCTGACGACGCCGCCCCTGACACCAAGGACTCTTCCTCATGGCCAAGCAGCTCCGCATCGGCATGATCGGCTACGGCTTCATGGGCCGCGCCCACTCCAATGGCTACAACCGCGTCAAGGACTTCTTCGACCTCGAATACCTGCCGGTGCTCCAGGCCGTGGCGGCCCGCGACGCCGAGAAGGCCAAGGCCTTCGCCGACCGCTGGGGCTACAAGCGAGTCGAAACCGACTGGCGGAAGCTCGTGGCCGCCGACGACATCGACGCGATCGACATCTGCACGCCCAACAACCTGCACGCCGAGATCGCGATCGAGGCGGCGAAGCACGGCAAGGCGATCCTCTGCGAGAAGCCGCTGTCGATGGACGTGGCAGAGGGGGAGCGGATGTGCGCGGCGGTCGAGAAGGCCGGCGTGCCGAACACCGTCTGGTACAACTACCGCCGCATTCCGGCGGTGACGTTCGCCAAGCAGATCATTGACTCCGGCGCCCTCGGCCGCGTGTTCCACTACCGCGCCGAGTTTCTCCAGGACTGGACGATCAGCGCCGACCTGCCCCAGGGGGGCGCCGCCCTCTGGCGGCTCGATGCCGCGGCCGCCGGCAGCGGCGTGACGGGCGACCTCCTCGCCCACTGCATCGACACGGCGATCTGGCTCAACGGCCAGGTGGCCGACGTGACGGCCATGACCGAGACGTTCGTGAAGGAGCGGAAGCACCAGCTCACCGGCAAGGTGGAGCCGGTGGGCATCGACGACGCCTGCTCGTTCCTCTGCCACTTCAAGAACGGCTCGCTCGGCCTCTTCGAGAGCACCCGCTACGCCCGCGGCCACAAGGCGCTCTACACGTTCGAGATCAACGGCGAGCACATGAGCCTGAAGTGGGATCTCCACGACCTGCACCGGCTGCAGGTGTTCGACTACAAGGACGCCGGCCCGATGCGCGGCTGGAAGAGCGTGCACGTGACCGACGGCGACCATCCCTACATGGGCAAGTGGTGGGTGCCGGGGCTGGCGATCGGCTACGAGCACTCGTTCGTGCATCAGGTGGCCGACTTCCTCGAGGCCTACGCCAAGAAGCAGCCCTGCCCGCCGACGTTCCGCGACGCGCTCGAGACCCAGAAGGTCTGCGACGCGGTGCTCGCCAGCGCCAAGAGCCACCAGTGGGCGAAGGTGTCGTGAGGCCGTGAG
>Ga0114976_10000912_pt1 | contig 18448 bp, 16 predicted proteins | sample S_130805_EF_Meta_FD_87319 | JGI IMG/M metagenome (GOLD analysis project Ga0114976, IMG submission 87319) | Freshwater microbial communities from Lake Simoncouche, Canada to study carbon cycling - S_130805_EF_MetaG | ecosystem: Environmental > Aquatic > Freshwater > Lake | place: Lake...
CATCTCGTGGTCCGAAGATATCAATCTACGACCGTAACCAACGAAAGAATGTGGATTTCCCACACCCATTACTGGGCCTAAAGAGTGAAAGCATCGTCTCTAATCCAGATCTTCTTCCAGCAGTTCTTGAATCTCTTGGATTGGCACTTGCTCAATGTGATCAGGTCAGCACATTGGTTCCACTTGAACCATATTGGGCCATGATGAAATTGGGTGAAGATTTCCAGGATGTTCTTGAGCATTGGATTCGCCGTGGAGAAACCGCTGTTGGAGCACCTATTCCAGCTGAAGCTATTGCAGGCAGCGCCACAGGGACATTCGATGAGCGAAAGAACGCAGTATTAACCACCCTTAAGAAGTCTGAAGAATTCCTTGCAAGTATTGCCTTGGCAGATGAACGCAAGGCACCTTGGGACATTACTCGAACAACAGAGATTCGACCATTAACCGATAATGCATTTACTACTTTGATCAATCATGTCGATTCGATGGTTAATGATGCGGGAATTGTTGTCTAATGAGCTCCTCATCACTGTGGCATGAGGGAGCAGCCTCTGTAGTTCTTCTTCCTGGCGGAGAAGAAGGGTTGAAAATTCTCGACATTGTTGAAGAGTGGACTCAAAGCTGGATGCTTAAGCCAGCGTTTTGGGTTTATAGCAGTGAAAGCAAAATCTCTGAAGATGCGGTACCTCGGATTACATGTTGTGTCATTGGTCGAAATGGTCGAAGAGATATCGACCTACTAGATTATTTAAGCCGTGAAGATTTTGATCAAGTTCGTTTGATTGCTATCCGCACTGTGGATGAGCACAGCGAACATGATGCGGTCCAAGACAAAATTGTTGACCAAGTAAAGAATGCCTTGGAATCAGCTCGACCACTCTCGATTAAGGATGATCGAATTGATCGCCCTCAAACAAAATTTGTTCGGGTAAATCTTGTATTTGCCCCGACTAGTCGAAAAGGTGCTTCTGCGCTTCATCTGCTTGAACCAAGTTGGGACATAAACCTCGTTGTTGCACCTGAAGATCGAAGTACTCCTTCTCGTTTTGATAAAGCCACTCGTGACATCACTGAAGCTGACAAGAGCATCTGGCATCGATTTATACTTTCTAACGCAGCTGTAGTTGGGGGAATTTGGGCCGGCCAGGAGAAAGGAATCCTGGAGTCCTCTGAATTCCAAGATCTTTCGCCGGTACAAGGGCAAGTTCGCCTCATGCGTTCTTTTGTTCGAGGCATTCTCAGCGAAGGCCTTTCTACTCGGGTTGCAGCAGATGCATTAGATCGCGCAGCAAAGGCCGAACTTTCAAAGATTGATGCATTGCGATCTTTTCCCAACGAAACTCTTGAAGCCTATGAAAGTGCTCGATTAAAAGATGAAATCGAAAAAATGGTCAATCACACAATGGGATTTTCAAATGGCCGACTGGGATACGCAAGAGTTGAACTTTTGCCGCCGGTACAACCTGAGGAAACCGGTTTTTTTTCGGGCACAAAAGAGTTCTTTCGCACTACATGGTCACTGCTGAAAGTCCTTCCGCTTTGGATTTTTACTGGGATCTGGAATGCGATTGCTGGATTCGCATCGCGTGCAATCTTTGGACTAAGGGGACGAAAAGTCGTTAAGGGCACCATCGATTTTCCTCGCACTAATCTTGATAAGGGCTCAGAGATTCTGATAACCGAGATAAATCGAAGACGTAAGCAAATTGCTGCAACTATTGCGGTATGGCCCAATAATGTTTTGCGCAAATCCGAACCAATCCTTTGGGCTGAGGTACGCAGGTTAGTAGTAGGTCGCCTCGATGCTTCGATTTTGCCAGAAGGAGTTCTAGTCGAAAAGGGAACTCGAGGAATGCTTGTTATCGGCAACCTCAATGAAGTAGTGCCTAATGTCAAAGAAGAATGGATGCTGCCAGCTAGTTTTGAGAGAACACTGCCATCACAACCACGAAGTGCAACATGGCTGCAGGATGAAGTAATTGAAGATCTCGAACAATTTTTAGGTGGTGAAGTTACTCGAAAAAGCGCTCAAATCGAAGAGTTGAGATTGAAGACTACTCAAGCTGATCAGGAGAAGGCGAAGAAAGAGGAAGAACTCGCGGCGTTAATTGATCGACTTGAAGAGCTCTCCTCATCAGAGATTGGATCTTCTCATGGATAACAAGGATTTTGCAGTTGATAAAAAGTCACAATTTGAGGCAACACTTGAAAAGTTATCAGTCGAAGCCGAAACCATAAGTTCAACCACTGAAGCCGCAGAGGGTCATTCAGCATCTGGTCTAGAAGGCAACATCACCGAGGTTGCGAATACGGATGATGCCACCGATCATTCTGAAGCAGTTGACTTAGAGGAAACGCCAGAGATCACTGAAACCGAAGAGCCTGACGATGTAGAAGAGATTACTGAAACAGAAGACACTCAGATTGCATCAGAATCGGTTGAAGAAGTTGAAGCTGTGGAACTGCCCGCAAAAGTTGAGGCTGAATCAGCTGTAGAGCCTCCTGAGGTTGTTAAAACACCTACCCAGCCGCAGGTACTTTCTATGAGTGAACCAGAGATTCGCAGACGAATTGCCTCTCTGGAAGGTGAGATTTCAAAGCTTTCAGATAGCGCTACGCATACCGACCAACAAATGGAAGCTAAGGGCGATGAACTAGAAGAGCTCGTCGGAGTTCAAGAAGAGTTTACTGATTGGGTTACAAAGCGTCGTGCTAGTTACGCCTGGCAACTAATGAATCGACTCAAAGGTCACCAAAAAGATCTCGAGCTTGATGAAAAACTGATTAGGGATTTTTCAGAGTCAGCACCGGTGATTCCAGAGAATTTCGGTGAATCCACTCGTAAATGGTTTATGAAGGGTTTCTGGCTAAACTTTTCAATCTCGTGGATAGTAGTGATAATTCTTTTGCTGATTAATAGATACTCTGATGAATTGAGCACTCTAATGGCCGATGCATTTGGGGGGCGTTCATTCCTCAAAATGGGTCTTGATTTCTTCCTTCAGCAGGCAATAGGTCTCTCACTTCCACAAGTTATTGCCGCAATCTTTGGCTTCTCGCTACTCAGTTTTATTGGTCAACTTTTTGCGTATAGTCGTAGAAATTCTGAGTACGAGCAGCTTGTGGCAGAAGAAAGCAATAGAACATTGGCTATGGAAAAGGGAATCGATTCAGTAAAGCAAGCGCGCGAGAGAATAGATTCACTGCACCCACAAGTCCCGCAACTGTTCGAGGTACTTTCAGTTGGATTGCACCAACCTTGGATTGTCAATAATGAGAGCTTGATGTTTAACGGTTCAATTCCTGATACTGCAAAGTTTCCATCATGTGTCGAGGTTGCAGTTCCAACTATTGCAGCTAAGAGCCCTAAGTATGAAGAGCTTGTTAATAAGGCCATGAACCAAATTCAGATCCCTGGCTGGCGTGCCGAAGCTTTTAAAAATGTTATGCAGTCTTTAGCTGAATCGATTGGATTTGGCAGTAATAACACGGCGGTACGCGAGCTAGATGAAGATCACCGAAAGACAGGCAAGCGACAATTAGTTGTTAATGCAAGTAAGAATCCAGATCCAGCGACTCTGATAGGTGAAGCTCTTGTTGAGTACTACACCAGGATTGTCCAGGAAAAAGTTCTTCCATTTTCACAGCCGCAAGTCATCTCGTTACGTCCAGATCCTCTCGTAGGTCTGCAGCTCGATGGCTCATTAAGCGTTTCGGGAAGTGCGTATGAAGTTAATTGGCAAGAGAAGCTGGCAGAGATAGCTGACTTAGCTTCACCTTGGTCCGCCCTATCTTTCTCCGATAAGGGCACGGCAAATAATCGACACCAGCATGTGGAAAGCATTTTCATCGCATCAGAGCGCGTCCCAAGCCGTGAGGGCGTTGTCAAGGAATCTGCAGTTAATCCTGGCGCGCGTCCTTTTGAAGTAGCAATCCGTGTGGACCTTAGTGAGTGGTGTAAGCCAGATGAAGTAGCAGTGTTCTCTGATTTCAAACCAACACAAGAGCAGTTAGAACGTTGGTCACGTGGAGGAAGTACTCACGGAACAAAGTTGCATGCAGTTGATGAGAAAATAGAACCAACTCCAGGCTCAGAAAATCTAGTTATATAAAGGAGAGATGAATCATGGCCACTTACCTATGCCCTCGATGCGGGGGAACAGAAATGTATTACGCACAACGCCAACAGGTTGTTGGATCTGGCTATGCACAAGAGGTCAGGTGGGTAAATACGCCGCTATGTAAAGCTTGCGGAGAAAGAGTTCAAGTTTTCTTGTCTGAAGAAGACAAAGGGCTTTTTGCGCAGTGGTACAACAAACTTTCTGCGAAAGCAAAAGTTCTATTTTGGTTCGGAAGCGTAGCTGGGGCGTGGGGAATTTTGATACTTGTATTGCTCATGGCAGATGCGATTTTTCTCGGATAACGACAGCCAGCTTATTATTCTCTCACGCACATTATTGCCAAAATAAGTTTATATGGAGATTACGCTTCGTTTATAACAGCTGTTTTTACCCAGTAATCTCTAAAGGTGCGTTGCTTTTTGGTGAAGTAAAAGACAATTTCAACAACAATCCAGACAATTGAAGCAATTCCACCCGTTAAAAATGAAGTCACGCTTACTGTTGTTGGTACAAGTACTTCACGAATTCCCATGTGCCCCCATGTTGCAGGAGCAGAATTGGTGAAATTTATTGTTCGAAGCTTGAGAATCTTTTTTGCCGGAGTTTGACCTTGGCTCCAAAGCACTAAGGACCAGATTAGCCATCCTATTCCGAGAGTTAGCACCATGAGTGTTGCATCGAGAACAATCGCACCCAAACGATGTTGAAATGATGCGTAACGTAGATTTACTTGATTTGAGTTGGTGGACCATTCTTCGTTCATAGGAAAAAGCGTACACCGATGATTCGTGTGTGAGTAGGGCGAATCGAGGTTTTTCTAATACGGCACAATGTTTTAGGGAGTTCATTAGTGGTCATTTACATCTTTTGCACATTTCAGAGAACACCAAACTGCCTAAGTTACTGGCCTGAATAGTCCCACCAGGTTTTTACGTCACGAAACTCATACTTGCAATCCAAGACCTTTTCACAGAATGCATCTAGAGATTTAGCACCGTTATATTGTTCTTCACCAAAGGCCCAGGTGATCACCCCAACAACTTTACCTTCATTGTCCACTAAGGGACCCCCGCTATTTCCACTAGAAATATTGTTGGTAATTAAAATCTCCAAAGTGTTGGAATTGATCACATTTCCAAAAGACACTGATCCTTCATAACCATCAGCACTTCCCAAAGCCATCACCCAGTACCCAGGCCAGGTAGTATTTTCTGAAAGTTCTAACGCTGGTAATATGAGTTTGGTAGCGATCACTGCTATGTCATTTTCTTCATCCCATTTCACTATCACGGCACTTTCAGGATCTTTAAATGGAAGGGCTATTTCCAGCTCGTGATCTACACCAATGCAGTTCGCAATCACGTGGTGATTAGTTATCAATGTTGTCGGAAATTCATCAGATACATCGTTTTTCAGCTCAATCGCAAATGCTGTTCCCTGAGATCCCATTCCAATTTTCGGATCGCACCAAACAGTCACTGTTGACTCTTGGGTTGAATCAACCAAGCTCTGCACGCTTCGAGGAGGAACGTAGCCATCACTGGCAGGATCCTCATTTGCAAATTGCATCGATGGGGCCCAGGTCAATAAGAAAGCCCCAAGTGCAAATGGGGCTGCAATGATTGCCAGATAGGCAACAAACTTGTTTGGGTCAGAATCTTTCATGAATGAAACATTAATGAAGACAACTGACAAAGCTTTGTGTAACTCGCAGGCTTTGTCGTGAACTTCAAGATTAGACCAGTCATTTTTTAAAAATTATTAGTTACTTATGATCCAGGCCAACCGGCTCCGATATGTTTTGCACATGAGAAAAATCCTAATTGCTTCAGTTATCTCCCTTCTGACATTCGTTAACGTACCCGCTACATTTGCCGCGGCTAAAGCCGGGGCAAAGTGCACCAAGGTTGGGGCGACAGAAACAGTAAAGTCTCTAAAATTTACTTGCATTAAATCCGGAAGCAAACAGGTGTGGAATTCAGGAACTAAAGAAGCGACTTCAATTAAGGAGTCAGTAAATCAGTTTAATGCGAAGCGAAAAGCAGCTAGCTACTTAGCTCTGTCACCTTTTTCCAGGAAAGGCCTGATCGAACAACTCAAGTTCGAAGGATTTAACGAACCAGATGCAACATATGGAGTAGATGCCCAAAAGGCTGACTGGATGGCTCAGGCAGTTAAAGCGGCAAAGAATTACTTGAAGTTGACCGCTTTTTCTCGCAGCGATCTCTTTGATCAATTAGTTTTTGAAGGGTACTCAAAAGAAGAAGCTACTTTTGGTGTGGCAGCCACTGGATTGAAGTAATTAAGAATGATAATTAACCGACGAACAAGTTTGGTCAGTTTTTTAGTTTTCACTCTTTTAATCCCTGGTCTTCTGTTTAACGCCACAACATCGTGGGCTGCTCCGATTAAAAATGGAGACGCCTGCTCGCCCGAAGGTGCAACTTTTAAACAATCAGCAACAGAATTTGTTTGCACCAAATCAGCATCAAAGATCGTTTGGATGAGCAAGCCGAAGGCATCCCCAACAGCAAAGGCTGAAACTAAATTTGTAATGCCCAATGTTGTTGGAATGAATCTACAGCTCGCTCAAGATTTACTTCAATCCAAAGGAAGTTACATTGTGGATCAGGAAGACTATAAAGGGCTCAATAGGTTCCAATTAGTAGACACTAACTGGAAAATCTGCAAACAAAGCCCCGCTCCAAAAAAGTCAATTCCAGTTTCTACTGTTGTAACTTTATATTCTGTAAAACTAACTGAGCGTTGCTAGTAAACTCCGAGCGAAGGGCATAGTTCATTGCGAAAATCTAGGAGTTTCAAATTTCTTTTGCTTTCTGCATTATTAACGGCGACCCTTTCGGCCTGTGGAGGGAATAAAGTCGAGAATTTAGCTGCCACCTGTGAAAGTTTAAGAACCACAATGAAACCACTTGAATCAATCGATTTACTGAGCCGCAAGATCTATTATGATGGGGATAGTATCGCTAGCTCTTTTGGCGACGCGACCAGAGTAGGTAACAAGAGTTTCATTTACAGCAATTTCCCTTTTATGCAGAGCTACACCATTGAAAGTATTGAATCGGGCGAATACGAGAAGGGGATCAATAATCTCCAAATTCAAACGGCCCTCCACGTCTTCCAATCCACACCCAATCCAATCGTGATTACTGATGAGGAGAAGGCTTCAATAAACGCTTCTTCTGATCCATATACGGAAATTATTGAACCCAAAGTTACCCGAGTCATTGGAGAGCCTTACTCTGACGAAGGGTGCGTAGGTCTTGATTCAGCCAATGATGTCGATTACAGCTATAGAGTTCATGATCTCTATGACGATACCCAAGAGGCAGCTGAGTACAGCGTTAATTATCTTTTAGGAGTTTTGCTATGTGAGCGTGATGGCAAAATTGGTGATAGCAAGTGCGAAAAGAAAGACTTTGAATATACATATGACTACTCACAGGCAACCCAGCCAACAGATGAAGAACTCGCTATTTTAGCTGAGCGGGAACAGACTGCTCAAAGGGAAGCCCTAGAGCCATCAGTTCCCACTTCAAATGTCACACCATTCCAACTTTGCGGCAATCTTGGAGATGTGGTTCAAACGGCGAATTATGGACAACTTACCTGCAAGTACGTTGTGATAAATAGAATCAGAACTCTTGCTTGGATGCGTTCTTAAATTTAGAGAAATCACCTTAAATTCTCATATCTGTACTAAAAATCTAATTCAACCCAAAAGGAGAAAAAGAAATGTCAGAAGTAAATACGATTCTTAATTGGACCCTGGTCTCTGAGTGCCCAATCCCGGAGGATATAAACCCCCTCTTGGTTACGGGAGAAACTCCGGTTGCAGCCTACAAAACCTTTAGAGACACAGCAGTCTTTACCAATCTTCGCCTGATTGTCCGAGACGCACAGGGACTGCGCGGAAAGAAGATTGAAATTTATAGCCTTCCTTATTCCGCTATCAATATGTGGTCCTCTGAAAACGCAGGTGGTTTTTTGGATATGAATGCAGAACTCGAATTGTGGACTCGCGCTGGACACATCAAGGTAAACCTAGGAAAAGGCATAGATATTCGTAAATTTGATCGTCTCATCGGCGAAGCTATTCTGAAGAATGTTTAAGCCCCTGAATTTTTTACTTTAGTTGAAATTTTAAGGAGTGAAAAAAACTTGAACAATTTCGGTGATCGATTTGATAAAAGTACTTTTTCAAAAAGGGCTCTAAAGTGGTCAATATCCATTGTTTTACCAAGCCTCATCCTTTTTGGTTCAAATCAGATTCTGGTTACCTGGAATCTGTCCAATCTCCTTACGGCTGTCGAAAATTCAGAGTCGAGCATGAAAACTTATTTAGCCGCTGCGAAGGTAAATAAGCCGGGACCAGGAGTAGAAGCTAAATACTGGGGTGAACATGGATTTGATATTGAATACATCGGCCCGCGCGATCGATGGGCTCGTGAAAACATAGTTCCGGCGGCCATTAAGTATCTGCCTGAGATAAAGGAAAACATCGCAGAGCTTGAAGATATGAATTTAATTACTTTTGATCAAGGGATGAAGCTCGCGAGAGAGTCCTACATAAAACATGCCATTGAATGGCGCAATGCTTTGGAGGCAATCATTGTCTGCGGTGAAAGAGATAGCGATTCATATTTATGGCTTTGTATCGACAATTATTACTATAACGGGGGAGATGCCAAAATTTCTGGCACATGGAATTCCGCCCAAATGGAATTTGCGCGCATTAGTCCAATGCTTGGTCTCTACAATGTCAATTCTAGGATTTCAGATATCTTTAAAGACTAAGCTTCGCACCTCAAACAGTTGCTTGTCGCTTTAAGATTCTAGTAACTTAAAACTCACTTCATACCTATAAAAGTCGACGTTGGGTATTGCCTTAAGTGAGTATCTAAGTTTTGGATCATCCTCACGAGCAACTATCAAGCCTCTAACTTTTTGATCAGGCGAAGCTAACTCTGACATCACATAACCCATGTATCGGGCGATTTGGCCAGCAACAACATCTGATGCTCTGCCTTTCTTGAGTTCAACGACCAACAACTCTTTGCCATCCTTGCTAATTGCCAGAATGTCTATACGGCCAGCATCAGTTTGATACTGCTGTCCAGTTCCATTCTCATCTGAAAATATGTCATATTTCTTACCTAGTGCTGTGTTTGTCCAGTTACTTACTAAAAAGTCCTCTAGATACTTCTCCAGGACAAAAACAGATGGCTCCTCGATTGATACATCGTCTTGAATATTTCTGGATGTTTGGTCACCCTTTAAAAGTGCTCTCAATTCTTCTTCATATTGAGTTACGTCGCACGTGGTACCAATTGAGCGCATGGCGTTTAGGAGCGGTTGCGAAACATCGCCAGGACTAAAATAAGTATCAAGCCAGCGGACTGAGCGCCTGTGAAAAAGAATTTGATTTGCTTCATATTTGTAGTCGCTTGTTATCTCACCGAAACGATAACGGCCATCTCCCGAGGGAGAAATCACAATGTCTCCGATACTTAATCCTTTTGCAACAGTCCACGTCATGCCGCAAGCTAACCCAGCTGATATCTTCGATTTTCCCTGATGCGATTCAAGCCAGACTGGGATAAAGGTGCGATTAAATTCACGCCAGTTCTCAGGAAGTTTTCCTGTGAGATCTTGCTTTAAATCAAAATCCACACCAATGAAACCACCCTGAAAACATTCCTCCGCATGAATCGAAGCTTTACCAAGCATGACTCTGTTGAATTTAGTCATTGTTCTCCTTAATAATTCTCTCGGATGTAAGCGTAAGCACGATCAAAGAGATCGCCAGCCGGTGGCAGCCCTGAGCTCTTAAGAATCAAGCGAAGCTCTTGTCGGACCATACGATCCCCAGGATGGGATGTTTGCCAACCTGTTCCTCTAACTGGCTGTACCAATGAATCAACTTTTTCAACAACGCTTTCGATAACAACTGGCACACCTAGAGGTTTGAACTCTTCAAATATCTGAGTCAACGCACCTTTACGAGGATCAACGACCTTGATCTCGTTAATGCGACCTTCATCATCAGCACGTTCTGCCTCCAGCAAATCTTTAGCAAGCTCCAATAGATGGCGAAGGAATTCAACACTCTCGGCAGCACTTGAAATGCGACCTAATCGAAGTAGCTCTAAGCGTTCAGCCAAAGATTTCCAAATCTTGATTCCAGTAGTTCCTGCAATTCGAGCCATGATTCGCTCTTCTAGCCGCTGCAATACTTCAAGGGCTGTAGGTGCAGGCTGACCTAATTTTGGTGGCGCTGGGAACAGCCCGTTATCTCTAAGCGCCTCAAGGACTTCCGCATCCATAGCTACCTTGTCGAGCTTGTCCGCATCAATTGTGATTCCAGTTAGGTGTGTATGAACAATCTCCATGGTCTTGGCGCCAAGTTTTTGCCAAAGCAAAAGATCTGCAGAATTATTTGGAGCAATCGATGCATAAACACGAGCTAGGAATCTGTAACTCTCTTCAATTGGGCGAAGCTTGGTATCTGGCCACAAGAACTCAAACAAGCCCTGGCACCGCATGAACTTTGCGGCAAACTCATCACGCTTGATAATTGTGTCAAGAATTTGCTGTGCATCATGGATCTGATTAAAAACAGATCCTTCCTTATCAACGCTTTCAAATTCAGAAATCGTGTTTGCAACTTCTGCAGTCAGCTCACCTAACAAAATCTCAACATCTTCTTGATTTTGTCCTGGCTTCATTGTGGCCTTTGTTGATAGCGCCTTAGCTAATTCTTTGCCAAGACCCACATAATCAACGATCAAGCCATGAAGCTTCTGTTGGCCAGTTATTGGGTTAGTCCATCTACGGTTGGTTCGGCAGACAGCTTGGAACAAGGTATGTGCACGTAGTGGCTTATCTAAATACATGACGCCTTCAATGGGTGCATCAAAACCAGTTAGTAGCTTTGCAGTAACAATCACAAATTTGAGCGGATCATTGATATCTCTAAAGCGATCCTTAATCGTTGCCTCTTGCTCACGGTCAATATTCCAGCGATCCCACTCCTGCGGATCATCTTTCACTGTCGTCATCACAACAGTTGCTTCTTCACCTTGATTAAGTAACTTAGTGATTTCATCGTAATAAGCCACACAAGTAGCCCGATCAAATGCAACAACCTGTGCCTTCAATCCAAGGGGAGCAATTCGTGCTCTGTAGTGATCAACTATGTCCGCACAGACTGCCTCAATACGATCTTTATCTCGAACCACAACAGAGATGTGTGATGCTCTTGCTGCAAGCTTTCCACGTTGCTCTTCACTCAAATTCTCATCATCTGCTAATTGATCAAAGGCAGCTTGTAAATCTTCGCCATTAAAGTGGAAGTTAACTAAACGAGTCTCCACGTGCACAGGCAGCGTTGCCCCATCATGGATGGAACGCTCAACTGAATAATGGTTAAGCGCACCATCTGGATCATCCATATCGCCAAACATTGAGAAGGTGTTTTTATCTTCTGTAGATATTGGTGTACCAGTGAGACCAATGAACTTGGCATTTGGTAGCGCTTCCCGCATATCTAAACCAAGGCGACCCTCTTGGGTTCTATGGGCTTCATCAACCATCACCACAATGTTGGATCGATCATTGAGTAGCCCAGCTTCGGCGAATCTAAAGATTGTTGTAATGATCACGCCACGTGCATCATTCTTCAGTAGAGCCCGAAGTTCATCTTTAGTCTCAGCGGTCTTGAGAGATTGAATACCCACAGACTTGAACTCAGACTCAGTCTGTTGAATAAGCTCTAAGCGATCCAAAACAATCACAATTGTTGGCGCATCCAGTTCACTCTCATGGCGAAGCTTGGCCGCTGCATATGCCATAGCAAATGTCTTACCTGAACCCTGGTGATGCCAGATCAACCCCTGCTTCTTCTTGGGATCCTTACAGCGAGCAACTATCGCCTCCACCGCTTCAACCTGCGGATAGCGCGGAATCACCTTGGTGCGAAGTGCGCCATTGGCAGTCCTGCGTGATGAGTACAAAGTGAAGGTGCGCAAAATATCTAGCACCATCGCAGGAGTTAGTAATAACTCTGCAGACCTCAACATGTTAGGCAATCCTGGATTCATGATCACATCAGTTGTTGAAGACCAATTCAGCCATAACTCTGGCGGTTGTCCCACTGCGCCATATCTGAACTCACGTCCCTCAGACGCAAAAGACAAGACATTGGGAACAAAGAACTCTGGAGTCTTCTTCTCGTACGCATTGTGCACATCTGTTGCACCATTTAGCCACGAGATGTTCTTATCTTTTGGGGTCTTCATCTCTCCAACAACTAGCGGAAAGCCATTTACCCATAGAACTAAGTCATACCTTCGATGCTCACGGCCAATGTGGAAAGTAGCCTCTGTCGTAACTCGCAGAGTATTCGCCTTAGGATTTTCAAAATCAATCAGATTAACTTGCACATCTTTATCGGTACCGATGTATTTGATAGTTCTTCGACCACACAACCACGCAATAAATTCCTCATTCGAAGCAACAAGTCCATCATTTCGAACACCGAGCAGAACAGCACGCAGCTTAGAAAGCACCTCTTCGGCTCGAGCGGGAACCTTAGCAATCTCGGGATTCAAGCCAACCAATCCTTTAATTACGTCATCACTTAAGAAAACATTTTCAAATGGACGTCCAAGAATTTCATCCTCTGCCCATATCCAACCAAGTCGAGAAAGATGATCTGCCAACCCCATCTGAACCATTTTCTCGTCGATGCTCTTTTCAATCTGAGACATCATCATGCTGCACCAATAACTTTGTCGTAGCTGGCAGGGATCTCATGCTCTCCGCTGAGAAGATCCGACAACAATCCAGACCTCAATTGTTTTACCTCTTCGATTACTCGAGTTGTTCGGGTAATCTCGCTATCAAATAAGGAAATCAAATTTACAATTTCAAGTTGCTTTTCTGGTGAAGGGATTGCGAAAGTAATCTTGGCCAAGTTGCCTCGTGAGATACGTTGACGAGTAGTTCCTGTGAGAAGTGAAAAGGCTTCTGTTCTAAAGTCAGAGGAATTAATCAGCAAAACAAGAAATTTCTGCAAAGTTTCGTTGTCAGTTCTCACAATTGCCACATCCACAACTGTTGCGCACACAGGCAACCCTTCTGGGAAGAGACATGCTCTACCAATGGGGTCTGGCATGCGAGCAATCAAAACATCGTTAATCTCAAGTTTGGTGCAACCCAGTCGCATGAACTGTTCTTGGTTCATCCAACGATCTGACTTATTCAAAAAGTTGCCATCTCCGATGTCAGCAAGCTGTAGCAGCCGATAATCGCCCTCTGGGTCTTGGTCTTTAGATTCAACCCAGTCACCATCGCCAAATAACCCATCCGTGCATATTTCACCAAGCGTTGTCTCAACCCACTCTTCGCCAACCGCAGTCAGTAACTCATGCAGCACAGCATTTCTTGATCGTTTTGCACTTTCAGACTGTTGCTGGAGGGATTCGATGTAGGAATCAACCGAGGAGATCAGGTCAACGATTCTTTTTTGTTCTGGGAGTGGAGGTAAAAACACTGACTGTGTTTTTAATTTCCCTTGAGTGATAAGTGGTTGTGTTGTGCCCGAAATTATCTTGCTGTAATCAAACGTTTTCAATAAGTAATAAAGGTAATTAATCTCAATATTTGAATTAGGCAACGCAATTAAAGCATTATCAGAGATCCAGACTCTTCCGTGAATCAAATATGTTTCGCCACACGATCCAACGCGGCCAACGACCACTAGTGGTTGGTCGTACAGAAATTGATCGGTACGTCCTATTTCTCCATTAGCTCCAACAATTGCATACTGACCATCTGAGACTCTTGAATTTTTTGAAATATTCTTCCCTGATGACCAAGTCGCCAAGTCGCCAAGAGTTGTTTCAACCCAGCCATCACGCATAGCCAGCAGCCTTCAACTTCGCAAGAAGTGCTTTCTCTGCCGCAGCCAAATCAGTACGAGCTTGATCAAAAGATGCAAGGGCGTCCTGAACATCAACAACCTCCGCAGCATCTGCTTTGAGATAGCGACCAATGTTAAGATCCCAGTTGTTCTCTTCAATCTCATCGTGTGAAACTAACCGAGCTGAGATGTTTGATTTCTCAGTGCCACCCATTGATTGATAAACAGCAAAGATATCTTCGACATCTTCATCGGTGAGGAAGTTCTGGGCTTTGCCTTTACCAAATCGTTTTGATGCATCGATAAAGAGAATGTGTTTCTTGCGCTTCTTGTCCTTTGTCGCTCTAAAGAACATCAAGCTGGCAGGAATGGTTGTGCCATAAAAGAGATTTGGAGCTAGGCCAATAATGGTTTCAAGGAGGTCTGATTCAATAAGGTGCTTACGAATAGCACCTTCGGCGCCACTTCTAAAAAGAACTCCGTGGGGCATAACTACGCCGACTCGACCAGTCTCTGGTTTCATCGATGTGATCATGTGCTGCACCCACGCGTAGTCACCGTTGTTCTTAGGTGGGACGCCGCCGATCGCACGTTTATGTGGATCTGTCGCCCATTTATCTGCGCCCCAGTCCTTCAAACTAAAAGGTGGGTTTGCTACTACTAAATCAAATTGCTCGAGTTTTCCTTTTACATCGATGAACTTTGGTTTTTGCAAAGTATCTTCACGTCGGATCTGTGCATCTTCTACTTCGTGGATGAAAAGGTTCATGCGTCCGATGGCCGCAGAAGTTTGGTTAACTTCTTGGCCATAGAAGCGCATCTGGCGCACGGAGCCACCTGATTGCTTAACTTCAGCTGCAGCTTCGATCAACATACCCGCAGAACCACACGCAGGGTCATAGATCCAATCTGTTGGTTGAGGGCCAAGAATGCGAACAAGTAAATGGACTACGGCACGAGGGGTGAAGAACTGGCCTGCACTTGTTGAGCTTTCATCAGAGAAGCGCTTGAGCAAGTATTCGTAACCACCTCCTAGGAGATCATTAGAGACTTTGCTGGGGGAGAGATCTCTTTGACTGAAGTGGCTGACAAGTTTTTCAAGGCGTTCTGGTGGCATCTTGTTGTGATCTGCCCAAGGCGCATTACCAAAGATTTGGGCTAATTGATTTGGATTAGCTTCTTCAATCTTTTGCATGATGTTTTGAATGAGCACCCCATGGTTTTCGGCTGCACGGCGAAGATCTGCCCAGTGGCAGCCCTTGGGTATTTGAAAGGCGTGAAAGTCAGCAGCGGTTTCATCATCAATATCTTTGCCAAACTTCTTGATTGCTTTTTCTTGCTCCTCATCCCACGTGTCGCTGAGGCGTTTCAGAAATAGGAGAGGGAAGACAAAGTCACGTAAGTTTGCGGGATCTACAGGGCCACGAAGGATGTTGGCAGAGTCCCAAAGCCACGACTCGATGTCTTGCTGCGTGGCTTGGTTCATTCGTAAAACTCCCTTTAACGGTCCGTAACTATTGTGCTAAAGCTACATCCCGGTGGTGACATATTGGCGATTACTCAGTGATTCAAACAACCCAATAAACACTCTCCCCATCCCTTTCCAATATCCCGTACTCGATCATGTGTCTGCGTATTGCAGCGGTGTCATCGTGATACTTGGCGATGATCAGGTTGAGTTGCTTCTCGGGGTACTTGGTATCGGGGGATAGGTCGCGGGCGATGTGGTGCAGGACTGCGATCTTCTTGGAGGCTTTTACAGGGATGGAGATCAGGGTGCCATCGGGGCGGAAGAACTGGTCGATCTGCTCGGTCATGGGAAAAGGATACTTAAGGGAGTTAATTGTTCAGTCATTGTTTACTTGCATTATGGCTAAAGCAGTTTAAGGGGCTAGTGCAAATCAGAAATATTTGAGATATTTCGGCAATAGGTTGTGATAGTCATTTACTTGAAAGGGACTTTAAAGTGGGCGGGTTCAAGAGTCGGATGCAAGGAGCGATTGCTGGCACCAAGAGTAAAGTTCAAGACTTAAAGATTAATTCTAAACTTCAAAAAGCTGACTTATGCACTTACTCAGAAGCCTGGAAGATTGTTTATCCAATATTTGAAGAGTTGTTTGGGCGGGAAAACTGGTCAGAGCCAGCCACGGGTCAAGACACTGCGACATTCAGAGCTGAGCTTGAAGTTTTAATGCCAAGACTTTGGGGTGAAAATTACGATCCAACCAAGGTCAATGGATCTGTGGCTACTATCTACAATCTTACTGTTGTGTATTTGATTTGCCGCACAGAGTTAAAAGTTGATTCCAAGACATTCTTTGGTGCTCTTGATTGGGCACTACAAGAAAGTTCTATGGAAGATTTGTTTGTTTACTTTGAGTCAGACATTTTTAGTGACTCTCCAAAGATTGAAAACTTGAGCGTTTTGCTTCCTAGCTATTGCAAGGATAACTTCCCCGAAATTGATATTTCTGAGAAATTAGAAATTGTCAAGAAAAAGATTGAACAGTTGCAAGATCTCAATGAGTATGCAGAAGATAGTGTTTACTTTTCCAGCGGATTACGTGAATCCTATATTCAACCAAGCAAAGGTCCACGGGCTAACTTTGTAAGATATTTGGAGTACTACGAGCCGCTATTTCTTGACGAGGTCTATGTCGGTCCACTATTCAATTTAGATAGTTCCCTAAAGCATGTATCAGGGGCAGCACAGGAGCATTGGCTATTCTGCCAGGAGCGAATCCTCATACTTCCTGAAAAAAATGATCAATCAGGCATTTTGATTATTTCAAAAGAGGAAGTTCGCAAGATTACTTTCGGCTATGCAATGATTGGCGCGACTAGAGATGGAAATATAGTTTCTTCAATCTACAAGATGTACATAAAAGTGAAATTTGATTCAGGGCTAACTATTACCAAATTCAAGTATTTGGGGACTCAGCAACACGACGCCAAACGAGAAGCGTCAGCGTATATGGATGGAATCCTAGAATTGATTGCCGATCACTGGAAAGTGGAATGGTCAAATGACATTATTGATGAATTTTCACATTACACAACTACTCAAAGCAAACCTACTTATACATATTGGGGGTTTGGGGATTAGCTAAAAAGGCAAGATGTTTAGAGATTTTAAGAGAATTTAGATTACAAAGGAGAATACAAATGGGATCTGGTATTGAACTTGGAAAACTTAAGAGAGCAACCAGCACAGCTGGCTCTGGCTCTACTCCGTTTGAGGCAAGAGCTTTGATCCTGGGTCAATTTTTTGCAAATTTTAGCGACGAAGCTGAATGGACAGATTTTTTTGCACACAATAATCTTGGCTTGCCACTCGCATTTGCTGTCACTGAAGAAATAGTCGCGCACACTTCAAGACTTGAAGTTATGGTTAACGAAACCTGGGCTCTGTTCATGGAGGAATTAGGTATTACAGACACAGGCTTCAAAACGATTCAGGATTTAATGAGTTAAAAGCAGCTTTTAGGCACTTGTTTTGGTTTCCCACCTAGGAAAGTTCGTGATCTTTCGACTGCTTGCCAATTAAACCCATGATGGTCACTCCTGTTTGAGCACAATTTCGACCCAGGTTAATCTCGCCGCAATAATCCCAAGGAAATGTTCAGTCATTATTAACTTGCGATCGGGATAAAGGGGCTGGCAAAGGTTAAAATTGGACATATAGCCGTCTGGGGAATTTGTCAGAGGCGGGTAGTAACTTCATAAACCTAGATGTGGGTCAGGCCCTACAACGGTACGAGGAGAAGTGAATGCGTAAAAATCTAAGCCAGCGAATCAAGGTCATGATCGTCGTTGTTTTGACGATCTTTTCACTTAGCTCAACGATGGTGCCAACTACTGCACTTGATCTGGGTGCCAAGGCCAAGTACATCATCTCGGTGACACCGTCGGCTAAGGCTGCAATTGAGGCCACTGTTGTGAAAAATGGCTGGAAGATTGATTCTAAGTACAACTATGTTTTTGATGGATTCACGGTTGAGCTTCCAAAACTTGTTGCGGGCTTGCTTGCAAAGATTCCTAATGTTTTAACTGTTGAAGAGGACAAGGCTGTTATGGGTCTTGCAATTCAAAATACACAAACTCCTACACCGGCCTGGGGATTAGATCGTGTTGATCAACGTGAAAAAGCTGGGTTGCCAGGAGCAGTGAGTGCTTATGGGTACCGCAGCGCTGGAGCAGGTTCGACAATTTATATTGGTGATACAGGAATTTATCCACACTCAGATTTTGCAGGACGACTATCAACATCAGGATTTTCTGCAATCAATGATGGAAATGGAACTGTTGACTGTAATGGTCACGGAACACACGTTGCAGGAACAGCGGCGGGAACGACATACGGATTAGCAAAGAATGC